>ERZ894232.20-NODE-20-length-226333-cov-15.219111_pt1 | contig 226333 bp, 192 predicted proteins | sample MGYA00380296_ERZ894232 | MGnify/ENA primary metagenome ERZ894232 (study PRJEB32331, sample SAMN06328433) | human gut metagenome | biome: human gut microbiome; feature: stool | host: Homo sapiens | collected 2014-08-14 ...
ACGACAGGATGCGCAGCGACGCGGCGCCCTCGGGCTCCTCGGCGAGCGGCCTGAGGGCGCCCGGGATGCCGCGCGCGGTGCGGGCGATCACCTCGGCGTCGATGGCGTCGGTCTTGGCGATGCCCGGGAACATCCCGCGCGCTTGCCGCTCGGCGTATCCGGGCAGGTAGGCGCACGGGTTGCCGTGCGCGAACGCGCGGGCGAGGACCAGCGCGCCGATGTTGCGCTTCTGGTCGACGACGACCAGCGCGCCCGCGCCGGCGCGCTCGAGCAGCCGGTCGATGTCGCCGGGTCTGTTCTCGAGGTCGGCCCTGAAGACGACGGCGCCGCCCTCGTCGAGGGCGCACGCGCTGTGCGTCCGCTTCCCGACATCGATCCCCAGGTAGGCCACGGCGGACCCGCTTCCCTCGGCCATGGTGTATCCTCTCCCTTGAGCCGGCCGGAGCCCGCGGAGGCGACACCCACATTACCCGGCCGTGGCCCGAGCCGGGCCCGGCACATCTCTATCAGTCGTTTCCCGCGCGCCCTCCCACCCCGGTGGCAACACCCCCCGGGCCCTCTGCGGGGCAGGGGCAGACGGCCATCCGGGGCGGTCGGTCGGCGACCATCGGTACGGCCCAATCGTAATACCTTGAAGGTGAAAGAGCCGCCCTTACGGACGGCTCAAACTGTAATGGGGTCGAGCGCCAAGCGTTCAACTGGTCGCATAACTGGAAAAACTTCGCGGAAACACAAAGTTTTTCCAGTTATGCGACCAAATGGCAAGCGGCGGTGAAGATGGAGAGGGACTCAGTTTGTTTCTCGTGGCTCCGCGCGGCCGACTCATTGGAAAGCACGGTAAGGGCCGGGACTGCTCGGTCGAAACATACGCCCCGCATGCGTGCTGCGGCACGAATATAGGGCCGCAGGCCGAAGCCGCTCGATCGAGGCACTTGCCCGACCGACATTCCCGACGCCTTGCCCAGGAGGGGCAGGACCGCTCAGCCGGAACGTATGCCCAACTGCTGGCGTCGCGAGCGTGCTGTCGGCTCGTTGGCCGGAGCCGCTCAATCGGGACACATCCAACCCTCGTCCCATACACCAGCCGCTTCCTACGGGATCGGGACTGCTCAATCGGAACACATGTCCAACCGTTGTAGATACGTTGAACGAACCGTGCGAGTGCCGCTTTCAACTCCCCGCGTCACGGTGCAGGCGGATTGTGCAACCAGCGCATGGCCTGATCGAGGTCGTCGGTGATCTCAAGCGGATTATCGAGACCGGCGAAGATGCGAACCGCCCGTCCGTCGGAGCCGTCGCGAGCATGGAACCGTGTGCTGAAGCCGCCGGCGGGCTGTGACCGACCGTTCAGGCGGCAGCGGCAAATAAACTCCCCCGCCGTGACGCCCCACGCGTCTGGGAGTTCGAAATCCACCGCAGGCCCGAAGCCGTGCACGAGGACCCGAGTCGCCAGGTCGTGATCGGGATGGCTGGTCAGGCCCGGGTAGGAAACCGAAGCACAACCGTCCGAGATGAGGCTATCGCAACAAGAGAGGTACTCCGCAAGAGCACGAGCGTGATCGAAATGACGCTGCATGCGCTCCGCCACGGTACCGAGACCGTCTTCAATCGCAGCGAGGTCCTCTCCAGCAAGCTCGTGCTTCGTCGCAACACCCGAACCGCATGCAGAGGAATCGGCTACGAAGGCATCAGGTGTCTCATACAAGGCGAAGCTCCCGTGGGACAGCGCCCGGTCGTTTCGGAAGGCGATGGCGATGACCTTGCGAGCGAGCTTTCCCGCCGCTATGCGGTCGAGCGCCTCGAGCGAGATGTCCGCGCCCAAATCGAAGGGAAGACAACCAAAATGGGACGGCACGGTGGTGTCTACCAGCAACCGGCCACCAGAGGCATGGACTTCGGCAGCGGCGGCATGCACATCGGCGACACGGAGGCCACGCCCGCCCACGATATCGACAAGGCGGTCGCACCCCCTCGCCAAATCGAAATGCGCAACCGCATCACTTACGCAATCGGCGTAGACAAAGCAAGCGGCCGCGGCAGAGACCGCCCCCGCATACCGAGCTTCAAGCTCATGCTGGGACAGCATCACCACGACCGCCTTTCATTCAAAACAAACGGATATGGCAGTATACCGCAAATGCCCGCACTATCGCCTCGGACCGAATCCGCCGACTCGGCGCGCCATCTCAAAGCACCCTAAGATTCCCTGATCGCCATCGAGCGAATTACCCACGATATAAGAATCGAGGTCGTTCATTTCGGGGAACACGAGGTACCCGTTGAGCAGCTTCTCAAGTGTTTTACGCGCCGCGGGCAGAATGGGAAGGTGGTCGCCCACGCCGCCGCCAACGATAATCTTGCGTGGCATGTAGCACAAGATTATCGTCATGAGCGCTTGACCGAGGTACCCGCCGATGAGCTGCACCTTCGCAGGGTCATGCGCCACGCCGGCAGCAACTGGGTCGCCCCAGCGCTTCCACAGCGACGGCCCGCATACGAGCCCTTCGAAACAGTTGGGATGAAAGGGGCAGGCGGACTCCCCTGCAGGCAGCGGGTCGGCAGCGTCGCGCACGAGCGGGATATGACCGGCCTCGGGATGCATGGCTCCGTGAATCAAGCTACCCGAAGACAGGACGCCGGCACCCACACCGGTACCGATGGTGAGATATACCACGTCCTGCAAGCCGCGGGCGCAGCCGAACGTTGCCTCGCCCAAGCAAGCGACGTTCACATCGGTGTCATACCCCATGGGGACGTCAAGCTGCTCGTGCAAGGTACCGAGGATATCGAAGTCAGACCAATTCGGCTTGGGTGTCTTGAGCATACAGCCGTACCGAGGTGAAGCAGGATCGACAACCGTGGGCCCGAAAGCCCCCACGCCCAGCGCCGCGATCTCCCGTTCGGCGAACCAGGAGGCGCAGGCAGCAAGCGTCGTGGCGGGATCGGCCGTGTCGAAGCGAGCCCGCTCCGCAACCGTACCGTCGGCGTAACCGATCGCGCACACCATCTTCGTGCCACCCATCTCAAGTGCACCCAGCAGTTTTTTCATCGCAACTCGCTCCTCGCAGTCAAATCCAACGGCCTTTCTCGTATTAAGAAACACGTTGCACAAGCTCCCAACTGCAAATCCGCGCGTTCGGAGCCGCTATCTCACATGTCCGCCGTGCTGGGTACCAGCGCGTGGTCATGGCAAGCTCGCCATCATTGGCGAAGACCTCGACCGACGAGGTGTCAGCAACAATGCGAACGTTATCCACCCGGTCGAGACGTTCCCAACGGGCGGTGCGGCCGCAGCCGGATGAGGAGCGCCCTGTATGTGCAAAGCGCATCTCAAGCCGGGCGGGGGTACCATCGCGCTCCGCCCTCCACGAGATTGAAAGCTCCCCGCCCAAGGTAACGGAAAACTCGGCGTCTATTCCGTCGATCTCGATGTCAAACGCCTCGGACACCTCATCAAGCTTGAGCGCGCTTTCCGCCGTGCGCCTCATGCCGCGAAGGTTTTTGAGTTCACGGACGGGAGCCTGACGGACCACGCCATCCTCGCCAACCGTGATCTCGCGCGGGAGGGTCAAACAGTGCTGCCAGCCTTCGGCGACCGTGGGGTCGTTGCCATATGTGGGGTCGTCAGGCATACCCATCCATCCAATGAGAATTCGGCGCCCGTCCTCCGCCCCGAACGTCTGGGGCGCGTAGAAATCGAACCCGGCGTCCCATAGGCGAAACTCGCCCAGCTCGCAAGAGCCGTAGATCTCACCGGAAACCTTGAAGTAACCGGACTGGTACAGGTTGCGGTGCTCCCATTCCTCCCCCGTCAGGCCTTGGGGAGACGCAGAGAGAATCTTAACCGCGGCCGCATCGGCAGGCACGCCCGTCCCCTCGGCCGAAACCCCGGCGCCGATGCCATCATGCGACGCGGGCAAAAGCTCGAAATAATCCGGGCACTCCCACATGAAGCCGAAACGCCCGGGCGAAGTGACGCTGTTCTGCAGGCGCCAAGTAACCAAATCGTCCGAAGCAAAAACAAGGATCTCGCCCGCATCGGAGCACCAGCGCTCACCGTGAATGAGCGCGAACAGCTCCTCGCGCTGCGCCCGCACGGGGAGACTCTCGCGCGCGGTCAAATCGTCATCGCCAGATGCGACGACGCGGCGCGCGCCCTGCACCATGAGGTACCTCCCGCAGGGCGCGTCGGCACGCCAGACCTTGGGGTCACGAACATGGCAGGTGAGACCAGAAGGATAGTCGGCATTGGTCATAAGCAGGCGCTTCTCGCCAAACTGCGACCCGTCCCGCGTATCCACCGCAATCGTATTGGCCTCGCGGCCGGTGGAGATGTAATCATAGGAACCATCGGCATCGGGCAGCTTCACGTTACCCGTATAGAACATCGTCACCCTGCCGTCGTGCACGAGAGCGGAACCGGAATACACGCCGTGACAGTCGAACGGCTCATCGGGCATGAGCACGCAGCCGTCGTAGTCCCACGTGAGCAGATCGCGGCTCACGCTATGACCCCACATCTTCACACCGCCCGCCACATCGAACGGCGCGTACTGAAAGTACGCATGGAACACTCCGTCTTTTTGATAGAGGCCGTTGGGGTCGTTAAGCCAGCCAACTGGCGGCATGAGATGGATGCGTTGCGCCCACGTGCGGGGAGAGGAGGCGGCGAACGCCTCCGCGCGCTTTACAAGGTTTGTCAAATCACGCTGGAGCGCATTGCTCATGGGCATATCCTCTCAATGGTCGAAGCAAGTGTGGAATCGAGGCGTGAAGAGAGCAAGGAAAATGGCGAGGGCGCGGCCCGCGCGGCAAGGTTGCCCCCCGCACGGGCCACGCCGCAACGCGCTTACTCCGCGACCGCTTCGTCTTTATACAGCAGGAAGGACAGGGCAAAGGCTACACCTGCCGCAACGACGAACATCACGAGGTACTGAACAGGCTGCGCCAGGCACAGCAGGATACCGAAGATGCCGGTCACGCCCGTACCAGAAGCGGCGAGGTTCGTGAGGGCACACACAAGCGCGCCCGCCGCACCACCTGCGCACCCGGCGAGGAAGGGCTTGAAGAAACGCAGGTTCACACCGAAGATAGCGGGCTCGGTGATGCCCATGAACGCGGAGAGCGCAGACGGAAGCGCAAGGCCCTTGATCTTGGCGTCGCGCGTCTTGAGGGCGACGGCGAGTGCGGCCCCACCCTGGGCGATGTTTGCCGCGCTGGCGATGGGCAGCCAGAACGTCACGCCATACTGAGCGAGTTGGCCGAGGTCGATGGCCGTATACATCTGATGGATGCCCGTGACCACGGTGGGAGCATAGAACAGGCCGACAATGGCGGAGCCGATGCCGAACGGTAGCGTGAGCAGAGCCTGGATGACACCGAGGATCGCGTTCTCGGCCCACACGAAGACAGGGCCGACGGCGACGAGGGTGACGAGCACGGTCACGAACACGGACACGAGCGGGGTCACGAAAAGATCGAACATCTCGGGAACGATCTTGTGAAGGCGCTTCTCGATGAACGCAAGGATTCCCACGGCGATGACGATGGGGATCACATGGCCCTGATACCCGACCCAGTCAAACCCGTAGGCGCCGGGAATGACGGGCACCACGGTCGCGACGCCCTCCGATGCCACGGTATAAGCGTTTTGCAGGCTCGGGTTGATGAGCGCCATGCCCACAACCGCACCGAGATACGGGTTGGCGCCGAACGCCTTGGCAGCTGAGAAGCCGATGAGAATCTGGAGGAAGGTGAAGGATGTGCCGGAGACGAGGTCGGCGATCTTGTAAACGAAATTGGAGGTGTCGATGGCGATGAAACCGTTGGACGCCATGAAGTTCAGCGCGCTCATGATGCCCAGAAGCAGACCCGATGCGACGATTGCCGGGATGATGGGAATGAAGATGTCACCGAGCAGCTTAATGGCGCGCATGAAAATGTTCTGCTGTTGTGCGACGGCCTCCTTGGCCTCGGCCTTGCTGGCGGCCTCAAGGCCACTTTGGGCGAGGAACTCCTCATAGACCTTGTTAACCGTACCCGTGCCGAAAATGATCTGCAGTTGTCCTTGGGCCTCAAAGACGCCCTTGACCCCCTCGACGTTCTCAAGCGCCTTCTTATCGACCTGCTCGTTATCGGCGATGACAAGACGCAGGCGCGTGGCGCAATGCGCTGCGGTCACCACGTTCTCGGCACCACCCGCCAAGGCAAGCACCTGAGCCGCCATGTCTTTGTAGTCCATGAGATCCCCTTTCCCTCGTCCCAACGGACTAGATATCTTACGGCTCAAACTGTAATCGTTTTCAGTTTATATGTAATCGATTTCAGTCTTTTCATGGCAAACGGTATGGGAATATCGGCAAACGGTAGTTAATCAAGGATGACGCTGTGCTTCAACTTGACTTGGCGCAAGGTGTCGGGCGCTCCGCTTCCGATCGCATCAAGCGTCATGCGCGCGGCGGTGGCACCGCAAGTCTTGTATCCGAAATGGATGGTCGCAATGCCGCCGCTCAAGGTTCGAAGCAGCTGGTTATCGCCAAATCCTGATACGCGGCACGTGGGGTTCTCGACCCCCGCCTCAGTGAGGGCCCGCAAGGCGCCGGCGGCTATAGTGTCGGTGGCGCAGCCGATAAAACAGGGCCTGGGGGTCATATTCAAAAGTTCGCAAGCACACTCATAACCCCCGTCAACCGAAAAGGGGGACTCCCGATACATGCCCTCCCCCAGCATGACCCCCTCATCGGCCAGGCCGGCGCGAAAACCATCCTCGCGGGAGACGCCCGCCGCAGCGTCGCCTCGCGTCACCCCGATATAGGCGACCGGTCCGGAAGAAACACGCGCGGCATGACGTCCCATATCGCGCGCGGCCTCGTAATCATCGAAATAGACACAGTTGCAGCCCTCGACATACTGACCGGTTACAACCACAGGCGTGCTCGCGGCGGTGAAGAACCGCTCGTGGGCAGGTGTGATAACCGTACCGGCCAAGATGATGCCGTCAACCGGGTAGCGCTGCAGCAGCTCCAGGTACTCGATCTCGCAGGCCGGGTCGTTCGCCGTGTTGGCGAGAAGCATCTGGTAACCGGCCGCCTGCAAAGCCTCGCTCACGCCCGCCGTCAACCGGCTGATGGACTCGGAATTGATCTTGGGAACCACGACGCCGACAAGCCTCGTCGAACCCGTGCGCAGCGAGCGGGCTTGGTTTGACCGCACATACCCCGTCTTGTCGATTGCGTCTTGGATGCGAGCGGCCTTATCACCCGAAATATAGCCACCATTGAGGTAGCGCGAGACAGCGGCGACGGAAACCCCGGCAAGTTCGGCAACTTCTCTCATCGTCACGGGGCATCGACCTTTCTGGAAACGATTTCACAACCACTATTGTACTTATTTCAAAACAAGCCCCGCCGACAAGACTCGAAAAAATGTGCCCGCGCTGCCAAACAGACAGACGCGGGCACACAGAGTTCCGATGGATTTCCTAATACTGCCAGGCAAAGCACGCGAGACGCCCAAGATGCAGAATGCGGCTCAACGGCTCGTGCTCAAGAACGGAAGCGCCGGGGAGGACGCCTACGCGCGGGTGTCGATCTCCTCGCGGACTTTGGCGATGAACTCGTCCACGCCCATGGGGACAGTCTCGTTCGTGCGGTCGCGGACGGAGATGTTGCCGGCCTCGACCTCCTTCTCGCCCAGGATCAGCATGTAGGGCACGCGGTCGGTGCTGCGAGCCTCGCGGATCTTGTAGCCGATCTTCTCGTCGCGGTTGTCGCACACGGCGCGGATGCCGGCGGCCTCGAGCTTCGCCGTAACCTCGTTCGCGTAATCGCGGCTCTTCTCGGAGACGGGCAGGACCTTGACCTGCATGGGCGCGAGCCACACGGGGAACTTGCCCGCGAAGTGCTCGATCAGGATGCCGATGAAGCGCTCGATGGAGCCGAAGCACACGCGATGCAGCATGATCGGGCGCTTCTTCTCGCCGTCGGCGTCCACGTAGGTGAGGTCGAAGTTCTGCGGCATCTGGAAGTCCAGCTGCACGGTGCCGCACTGCCAGGTGCGGCCGAGGGAGTCCTCCAGGTGGAAGTCGATCTTGGGGCCGTAGAAGGCGCCGTCGCCCTCGTTGACCACGTAATCCATGCCGAGCTTGTCGAGTGCGACCTTGAGGCCCTCCTCGGCGGCGGCCCAATCCTCATCGGAGCCCATGGAATCCTCGGGGCGTGTGGAAAGCTCGACGTGGTACTTGAAGCCGAACTTCTGGTACACGGAGTCGATCAGGCGCACAACGCCCACAATCTCGTCGGTCAGCTGCTCGGGGGTGACGAACAGGTGCGCGTCGTCCTGGTTGAAGCAGCGGACGCGGAACAGGCCGTGGAGCGCACCCCTGAGCTCATGACGGTGCACCAGGCCGATCTCACCGGCGCGGATGGGCAGCTCTCGGTAGCTATGCGGCTTGGAGCTGTAGACGAGCACGCCGCCCGGGCAGTTCATGGGCTTGATGCAGTACTCCTCGTCGTCGATCATCGTGGAGTACATGTTGTCCTTGTAGTGGTCCCAGTGACCGGAGGTAAGCCACAGGCTCTTGTTCATGATCTGCGGCGTTGAAATCTCGACGTAGCCGGCCTCGTGGTGGATCTCGCGCCAGTAGTCGAGCAGCGTGTTCTTGAGGATCATGCCGTTGGGCAGGAAGAACGGGAAGCCGGGGGCCTCATCGCGCATCATGAAGAGGTCCATCTCGCGGCCGATACGGCGATGGTCGCGCTTCTTGGCCTCCTCGAGCATCTGCAAGTGCGCCTCGAGCTCGTCCTTGGTGGCGAACGCGGTGCCGTTGATGCGGGTGAGCATCTTGTTGTTGGCGTCGGCCTTCCAATACGCGCCGGACACGCCCGTGAGCTTGAAGGCCTTGAGCGCCTTGGTGTAGGTGAGGTGCGGGCCGACGCACATGTCGATGTAATCGCCCTGCTGGTAGAAGGTGATGCGGGCATCGTCTGCAAGGTCGCCGATGTGCTCGACCTTGTACTTCTCGCCGCGCTCCTCCATGAGGGCGACGGCCTCTTCGCGGGGCAGCTCGAAGACGGAGAACTTGAGGTTCTCCTTGGCGATCTTCTTCATCTCGGCCTCGATGGCGGGCAGGTCGTCCTCGGAAAGGGTCGCGTCGCCCAGGTCGACATCGTAGTAGAAGCCGTTGTCGGTGGCGGGGCCGTAGGCGAAGTCGGCCTCGGGGTACAGGCGCTTGATGGCCTGCGCCATGATGTGCGCGGCGGAGTGGCGGATAATGTGGAGGGCCTCCTCGGCGCTCTCGACCTCGGCCACCGAGCCGTCGTTGTACAGTGCCTTCATATCTATACCTTCCTTATGAGGTGTATTACCTGAGTAACTGTCTTAGTGTACCCGTTTATCTGCCCAGATGAGCAAAATTAACGAAGCACCCGCCATCGAGATGCGATGACGGGTGCGAATGGGCGCGCTGCGGGAGGCCCCGTGCGTCACACGGGGCGCAAGCGCGCCTATTGGATGTGAGTTCGGCAGTACGGGCACACCTTCCAGTGGGCCTCCAGCGGCTTTTTGCACGTGGGACAGACGTTGCGGACCTGCGTGTTGCACACGGGGCACACGATGAAATCCTTCTCGATGGTGGTACCGCAGTTGGGGCAGCTGCCGTACTGGGCGAGCTGGCGCTCGCGCAGGGCCATGTCGAGCTCCTGCTCCTCGCGGTCGAGCGCATAGGAGCCGGGGCGCATCACGATGTAGGCGATAAGGCCCACGAACGGCACGAGGGCGAGCAGACCCCAAGCCCAAAACGCCTGAATGCCGCGGCGCTTGGCGTCGATGAACACGTAGACGACCGAAAGCAGGTAAAGGGCTACGATAAAGGCGATGAAGCCGTAGACAGCGATCATCAGCTGAGGCGACATAAGCTCCTCGATGTACTTGGACATGCGAACGTACCTTTCAGCCGGTTGCGCACGGCGCAAAGCTGGTCACAATCGTTCGGTATTGTATACCCGATGGGCTTTCCTTCGCCACCCAAGGCATAACGCACATGCGATTGCCAGAGTGCACCACGCGAAAAGCGGACCCATACCCTCCAAGAGAAACCCCTGTATCCACTAGCAACCGCTTGCATAGACACTCACGATGCTCCGTAATCCCTTCCCCCAAAGCTCTGCCCTGCGCCGTTGGCGGGGTGTTCGGAACGTTCGACCGATTGGATGTGGCAAAGAAAAACGACAGGCGTAGCATTGCTGTTGACGCTTTGTCTACAAAGCCGGCCAAGCATCGTCGCAAACAACCGTAATCGACCGAGCGCGCCGGCACGTGATAGGAGTAGGCACCATGGCAGAGAGCTTTGACATCGCCATCGTGGGCGCGGGCATCACCGGCTGCGCCATCGCACGGCAACTCGCACGCTATGAAAACTCAATCTGTGTCATCGAGGCAGGAAACGACGTCGCCCTCGGCGCTTCAAAAGCCAACGGCGGACTTGTTCACGCTGGGTATGACCCCGCACCAGGAACGGTAAAGGCTCAGGTAAACGCACGTGGCTGTGAACTCTACTCGCAGTGGTCCAGCGAGCTGGGCTTCCTCTTTAACCGCACCGGCTCCATGGTCCTTGGTTTTTCCGCCGATGACCACTCCGTGCTCGAGCGCCTCATGCAAAACGGTCGCGCCAACGGCGTCCCCAAGCTCGAGGTCGTGGACCCCGAGCGCATTCGCCATCTGGAGCCGCGCGCTAACGAGCAGGCAATGTGCGCCCTCTGGTGCCCGTCAACCGGATACGTCGATCCATTCGACGTCGCAATCGCGTGCGCAGAAAACGCCGCGGCAAACGGCGTGACATTCCTACGCGAGGCCCCCGTGCAGGCCATCGACACGCTTTTGGGCAATGCCCCCTTACCCGTAGGGTCGCGCTGCCTGTCCGACCAGCCCGAACGCTTTGCCATTCACACACCCAAAGGAACCGTGCGCTGTCGCATCCTCGTCAACGCCGCGGGCAACGGGGCCGCCTTGATCTCGCACATGGCGGGAGCCGAGGAATTCAAGCTCGCGTGGCGCCAGGGCAACATCGCCGTGCTCGATAAGGAACCGCGCGCCCTCATGCCCCTCTACCCCGTGCCCACACCCATCTCGAAGGGCGTCATCGTCACGGGAACCGTACACGGCAACACCGTCATCACCGCAACGGCGGCACTGCGCGAGCCCGGCGACCGCGACACCTACGCGGCAGATGTCGAGACGCTACTCGACGGAGCCCGCAAGCTCGTGCCCGACCTTGATACCCGGCGAGTCGTGCGCACGTTCGCAGGGGGCCGCGCGGTCATCGAGGGGCTGAACGATTTCATGATCGGCCCCTCCGCCGTCCTTCCCGGTATGTTCCATGCCGCGGGCATTCAATCCCCCGGCGTCGCCAGCGCGCCGGCCATCGCGGAGCGCATGGATCGCGTCCTGCATGACACGGGCCTTGACCTTGAGAAACGCCCGGATTGGAACCCCATGCGCCGCGCACCCGAGGATTTTGACCGGTCGAGCCCCCAACACCAAGCGGAACTTATCGAGCACGACCCCGCATGGGGGCGCATCGTTTGCCGGTGCGAAACCGTCCCCGAGGCGGAAATCGTGCAAGCTATCCGCCGCTCACCCGGAGCTGTCTCGGTGGAAGGCGTCAAACGCCGGTGCCGTGCAGGAATGGGCAGGTGCCAGAGCGGTTTTTGCCAAAGCCGCGTGGTCCACATCCTCGCACGGGAACTCGGATGCGAACCGAGCGCCGTGCCTCTGGAGGACCGCGGCTCATGGATTGTCGACGGCACACTCAAGGAGGGCCGATAGATGGGAAGCATCCCAGCGCGCGACTTTGACGTCGCTGTCATCGGAGGAGGTCCCGCAGGCATGGGAGCCGCACTCGCAGCGCACAAAACGGGAGCCAACGTCGTCATCATCGAGCGCAATGATCATCTCGGCGGCATCTTGCGCCAGTGCATCCACCCCGGTTTTGGACTCACGCACTTCAAAGAGGAGCTCACCGGGCCCGAATATGCACAGCGCTTCATCGACCAAGTCGCTCAAACGGATATCGAAGTCATGCTCGGCAGCATGGTGCTATCGATTGATGGAACCTCCGATGCTCCAATGCCCGGGACATCTGACTGCGAGGCGCCCACATGCAGCAGCCGAAACCCGCGCGAGGGCGATACCCGCGCAGGGAAGCCGACGTGCAGCGTGGACGCCCACGGGACAACCGCATTAGACGCGACCTGCGCAGAGGCCGATGCAAGCGAACTCATGCGCACCACCGGGCACACTGTCCGCGTCATGACCGAATCGGGTATGGTCGACGTGCGTTGCCGCTCTGTGGTGCTTGCCATGGGCTGCCGCGAACGCACGCGCTCGGAAATCAAGATTCCCGGCAGCCGTCCGGCGGGCGTGTTCACCGCGGGCCTCGCCCAGCGTTACATCAACATCGAGAACCTGCGGCCTGGGCATCGCGTGGTCATTTTGGGATCGGGCGACATCGGTCTCATCATGGCACGCCGATGCGCCCTCGAGGGCATCGAGGTCGAAGGCGTCTACGAGCTCATGCCCTACGCCAACGGCTTGCACCGCAACGTCAAAAACTGCCTCGAGGACTTCGATATACCCCTGCACCTCTCCACCACCGTCACGCGCGTCATCGGGCGCAACCGCGTGGAGGGCGTCGAAGTGACGCGCGTTGATGAGAACCTCGCCCCTATCCCGGGCACGGAGCGCATCGTCGCATGCGATACGCTACTGCTCTCGGTGGGCCTCATTCCCGAAAATGAGATCGCCTGTGCCGCAGGCGTTGAGCTCGACCCGCGTACCCGCGGCGCGCGCGTGGACCAGGACCTGCAGACGAACGTCCCGGGCATCTTCTCCTGCGGAAACGTCCTGCATGTCCACGACCTTGCGGACAATGTGACCGCCGAAGCGGAACGCGCGGGAGCTGCCGCCGCAGCCTGGGCGGCAGCATGCGCGGAAGCGCAGGGCACGAACACGGATGCAGAGCCCTGCGCGATTCGTGTGGAACAGGCGGACCAGCGTGCATCGACCGATTCCGTGCCCATAGAAGAACAATCTCGCACGGCAAGCGAGAGGGCGACCACGCCGACCAAGCACGACGAGCTCCGTTCACCATTGACTGTTGAGGCGGCGGGGATGGCGGGCTACGTTGTTCCAGCTCGCATCTCCGCATGCACCAACACCAAGCTGTTCTTCCGCGTCAAACGCCCCGTTGGCACCGCGCGCATTGTGATTTCCAGCGGAGACGAGGTTCTTTTTGCGGGAAAGCCCCGCTCGTTCAAGCCAAGCATTATGGAATCAGTGCCCCTCACCCGGCGAATGATCGAGCGAGCTACGGGCAGCATCACTCTTTCCGTCGATCCCGTCGAGGAGATGTAAACACATGGAAAAGAGGACTAGCATAATGAGCGAAGAAAAAGCTGACATGACGAGCGCAAACAACACGGCGGGTGCGGGCGAACAAGCTTACGAGAAGCATACACAAGGCACATGCGCAAGCGGCGCTAAGCCCGATCACGCCGCAGCCGGCGTTAACGCCGATGGTGCAGCAACTGGCAGTAGCCCCGATGGTGCAGCAACCGGCATGAACCCCGACGGCACTGCAACCGGCATTAACCCCGATGACGCTGTAATCGGAACGACTACCGCCGCGTGTACGACGCGCCATTTTCATTGCACCACCTGCCCCTCAGAATGTGCCCTCACCATAGAGACTCGCATTGATGAAAACGGGGTTGAACACGTCCTCTTGGTCCAAGGCAACCGTTGCGCAAGAGGGCGCAAGTTTGCCGAGCAAGAAGTTATCCGACCCATGCGTATTCTCGCGACGACCATTGTGGTCCGCGGAGGCGATGAAAAGCTGCTTCCCGTGCGAACCGCGCGCCCCATCCCCCGAGACCTTCACCTGCACGCCATGCGAGATATTCGCCATGCGAGCGTCACCGCACCTGTGCACATGGGAGACGTTGTGATGAGCGACCTTTTGGGTACGGGCGTCGACCTTGTTGCCAGCATGAACGTTGACGCGCAGAAGCTTGCCAGTTGTTGAGGACATGCGCGATCGGAAGATATGAATGAATCGTTCATATCCTCCATTCTTGTTATAGGCATTTACCTGCGGAAATAGTGCCGAGAAGAATCGCTCTCAACATGGAGTCGTTCATATCCTAAAACCGTTCATATCCTGAAATATCGCTTGCGCGCACGAACCCCATCACCCCGAACACCATCTTCGCATATGCGAAAACCTTGAAGCTCAACTTTAAGGTGAGACTTGAACTATACTGAATGGCGTCAGCAACCTAAGGCGGTTTTACATGGCTCTCGATACGCATCGGCACAAACGCGCGCGCACGGCGCGCCTTGCATGCACCATCGGTCTGACGGGCGCACTTGTGATGTCCGGCTCCACACAGGCGCTCACCCTCTCCCCCACCCCCGCGTACGCCGCGTCCTCCGAGACGCTCGCCGAGCTCAATCGTCTGCAAGGACAGCTATCGAGCGCCTCATCCACCTACAGCGAGGCGACCTCGAACGCCGCCGAACTCAACGCACAGGTTGCCGAAATCGCGGACGAGATCCTTCACATCGAGCAGGACCTGCTCCCCGCGCGCCAACAACGCGCGGCGGACGCAGCGAGCGACCTGTATAAGACGCACTCCTCAAACGGAGGCACCATCAGCCTGCTGTTGAATGCCGAGTCATTTGCCGACTTCATCAACCTTTCCAAGTACCTGGGCACTGTTCAGGACGCAAATGTCTCTGCCCTCAATGAGCTCAACAAGCTCGAGGATGAGCTGAACGGCAAGCTTGACGAATTGGGACGAGCCAAAGACCAGGCGGATGCCGAACTCGCACGTGCTTCCGAAGCGTATGCGCAGGCGCAAAACGCCGCCGCAAAAGTGCAGGCAAAAGCGAATGCGGAGGACGCCGCCGAGGCGGAGATCGCTCGCAAGGCCGCCGAGCAGGCAGCGCAACTCCAAGCCCAGCAAGACGCTCAACAAAATGCCGCCAATCCCGACGGCGAGTCCACAACTCAGCCTGAGAACGGCGGGTCCGGCAATGGATCGCAAAGCGAGCAGAACGGCGGAACCAATACCCAGGGCAACGGGTCCGGCAATTCGAACAACTCTAACGGTTCGGGTGACAGCGGGAACTCGGGCTCGTCCAACTCGGGCTCATCCGAGTCGACCGGAGGCTGGCTGACGGGCGTCGCATCCTACTACGGCATCGGCGACGGATTTATGGGCGGAACCACCGCCAGCGGCGAGAAGGTCACCGAGACCTCGATGGGCATCGCCATGCTCAACGTGCCCCTTGGCACGCGTGTCGAGATTCGTTACGGGGGACGCTCGGTCATTGCCTATGTGAACGACCGCGGGCCCTATGCGCACGGCCGCGTGATCGACATGCAGCCCGCCGTCGCACGCGCCCTGAATTTTGTGAGCGTCGGCGTGGGTACGGTCCAATACCGTTTCCTGTAAGGGGAGCTGGGCACGAATCGACGGCGCGTGCGCTCGTCCACCTCAAACGTTCGCCTCACCGTGCCAACCTCTTCTGCGGACAGCATGTACCAGCCGCGAGGGTCCATGAAGCACATCTCGTTTCTTATCAAACCCGCCAGCTCCACCTGCAATATGCGGTGCCGCTACTGCTTTTACGCCGACGTGGCGGAGCATCGAGAGACGCCAAACCATGGCATCATGGATGCAGCAACCTATCAGGCAATCGCCGACCGCGCTTTTGGGCTTGGAGACGATACCGAGGTGACCTTTGCGTTCCAGGGCGGCGAACCCACGTGTGCGGGACTCGATTTCTTCCGGTCTTTCTGCGCCTACGTCGACGAGCACCGCACCAGGCAAACGATCCACCTCGCCATTCAAACGAACGGCTACGTTATCGACGACACCTGGGCGGCATTTCTCGCTCAGCATAACTTCCTCGTAGGCGTCTCCATCGACGGCTACCCCGAGATGCACGACTGGCTGCGACCGGACGTGCGCGGCGAGGGCACCATGGCCCGCGTCCTTGACGCCATCGCGGCGCTGCGACGGGCAGGCGCGGATTTCAACATCCTCACCGTCCTCACCGACCAGCTCGCCCATCACCCGCAAAAGCTCTACCGCTTCTATAAGCAGCACAAATTCGACTTCGTCCAGCTCATTCCCTGCCTTCCGGGGCTCGATAAGACGAGCGACGAATTCTCGCTGGAGCCCAAGAGTTTCGCAAGCTTCTACAAGACGTTCTTCCGCCTATGGCTGGAAGACTTCAAGCGTGGCGACCACATGAGTGTCACCCTCTTTGACAACGTGATCCCCCTGTTCGCAGGCATTCGTCCGCAGCAGTGCGGCATGTTGGGATCGTGTGCACCCCAGTTCGTTGTCGAGGGCAATGGTGACGTCTACCCGTGCGATTTCTACGTACTCGACCGCTACCGCCTAGGCAACATTCGAGAGGATTCGCTCGAGTCCATGGCGACCTGCGGTGCACTCCGTGCCTTTTTGGATGAGCCCCGGCGCGATTGCTCACAGTGCGCGTCCTGCCCCTTCGAGCGCATCTGCCACAAGAATTGCAAGCGCCTCAACACGTGCTACTATCGCGAGGATTATTGCGGCTACCGCGACTTCCTCGAATACGCTGCGCCCGATATGGTCGCCATCGCGCGCACTCTGCGATAGGACGATCCTTCTCCGTGGCGATGGAGCACGGTTCCCTGCGACAATAGAGCGCGTCCCACAACAATAGGATGCGCCTTCTCACGAGCGAGGCACCGATCTCCACCCAGCCAACGACATCCGCTCCGCCACAGATCTCTGCCTCGCCATCGATCTGTCCCGTCATCGATATCCGGCTCACCATCGGCATCCGCCCCGCCACGACCCTGTAGCCGAGCCCGCGGTCGAAGAGGTCGCAGGCGAGCTCCCTCGCCGACCCGTCGTAGATCGTCATGGAAAAACCTCCCATCTCAAGGACTTTACTTCTGAGTCCAAGAAATGGGAGGCAGTTCATCAAGAGGGCGAGTCCATTTTTACATACACGGCACTACTTGCAACGCGACTACACGAGGCCCGTGTACTTGGCGATGTTGTAGATGTTGATGCAGATGATAACCACCATGAGGCCGATGAACAGCTTGTCGACGCGCTCGCTATCAATATGCTTGTTGATGGAGCGACCCGCGATGCCGCCGCATATACCGCACACGACCATTCCGATGATGAGAGCCGCGCTCACCTGGGCCAAATCCATAGTCAGCACACTGCGGATCGTGCTCGCCGCCTGCGAGAACAGGATGATGTACAGGGAGTTTTGCGCAGCCTCCTTGGTCTCCATACTGAAGAAGTAATAGAGCACCACCAAGTTGATGGGGCCGCCGCCAATGCCAAGAAAACTCGACATGATGCCGAGAATCAGACCGATCAGAGCGCAAGCGACGGCGCTCGAAACCCGCTTGGTCGCCACCTTGTCCTTATTGATGGTGTATACGAGCGTGCCGATGGTGATGACCATGAGCGTCGCCGCCTGCACCGCCCCGGCGGTGTTCGGCGTGTCGAAGAGGCCCTCGACCAGGCTGAACAAGTCCTTTCCCACCAGACCGCCAATAGCCGCGCCGATTGCCAGCGGCGTCGCCGTCTTGAAATCGATCTGCGATGCACCGGAGATGCGTGAGCGCAAGACGGAGTACGCCGTCATGGACAGGACCGTGCAGCCCGAAAGAAAGTTGATGGTCGAAACCGGAAACGCCCCCAGCGCGTCGAGGACAGGTTTGATGATGACGCCGCCGCCGATGCCGCAAATCGCGCCGATGATCGACGAGAAAAAGCAGACGGCGAACACCGCGATGTATACAAGCGTCATACCGTACCTCCGAGACGCATAAGTGAACATTTCTCACAAAATCGAACAGTAGACTGGTGGCACCACGCCTGGGCGCAACCGACCTGTGACTTTACCGGGACAATAGGATTCAACAGGCATTGTGCAAGCCGAACAACAATGCGATTGACAGCGCAATGGTCCGCAGGGACGCGCGCACGCACATCGCACTGCGGCGAGACCCTTACGGCAACCTATCCGCGCAGCAAACCGGCGACCTCTCCCGCCAAGGTGATCGTGCCCGCGGCGATGACGGGAGCATCGTTCGCGGTGCACCAATCGAGCGCATCGGAGACACTATCGAACACCTCGAGAGCGTCTTCCTCATCACGGCCCAGGAGCCGCAGCTTCTCGCGAACCATTTTGGCGAGTTCGAGCACGGGCAGCGCGCGGTCGCTCTGCGTCGCGGTCACCATAACGCGCGGAAACGCGGGGACCAGCACGTCAACGATGCCCGAAACATCTTTATCCGAGAGCGCGGCGATAAGAAGCGGAGGGCGCCGGGAAACATCTGGCTCGGCCTCATCCAACGCGGCAACGAAGTTCTCGCAGCTCTGCGGGTTATGGCACGCGTCAACGAGCACGAGCGGATCGGCACGCACCACATCAAAACGTCCGGGTATGGGGCAAGCATCCAAGCTCCGCTCTAAAACCGCGGCGTCGAGCGCACGGCCCACGTAACCCTCGGCAAGTGCGATGGCACACGCGGCGTTTTGCGGCTGATACGCAGGCTTGTGCATCTCTGCGCGATATTCCGCTCGCGCAGTCGTTGTGCAAAAGGACACGGCGCCGCCGATCCGATCGGGTTCACGAAGAACCTCATGGGCGGCGATCCAAGGCGAAACGCCGCATGCAGCGCAACGATCTTCAATGACGCGCTGAACGGAGGGCTCGTGCGTGCCCTCTCCGAGCACCACAAATCGTCCCGGCTTGATGACGGCGGCCTTTTCACCGGCGATTTGAGCAAGCGTATCGCCAAGGATGCGCGTGTGGTCAAGACCGATGCCGGTAATGGCAACCGCCACCGGATCGGTGGCGCTCGTTGCATCCCAGCGTCCGCCCAAACCGACCTCAAGGACCGCCACGTCGATGCGAGCCTCTGCGAAGACGACCATGGCGGCAACCGTCAGCAAGTCGAAGGGCGTGATGGTGTAGGAGGGCTCCCCCATGGCGGCACGACGCGCATTGACGCGACGCCCTGCCTCTGCCGCGACGGAAACACCGTGCGCGAACTGCTCGGCGCTTACGACCGTGCCGTCGACCTCCATACGCTCCTCATAGCGAACCAGTTGCGGAGATGTGTAGAGCGCCGTGTACAGCCCCTCACCGCGCAGGATCGCAGCGGTAAAACGGGTCGTGGATGTCTTGCCGTTCGTACCTGCGACCTGGATGCAATCAAAATGCTCGTCCGGGCGCTCGAGCTCATCGAGCAAGTCCACCACGGTCTCGAGCAGCGGACCGGCGGTTCCGGAGATCTTGCCCGTGTCGGCGGCGATGGCGACCGCCTCATCATATGGCAGTTCAACGACCTCGAATGGAACGTGGTACAGTCCCTCACGCTTCATGTGCGCCTCCTAGTTGCGGTCCTCGCGGCCATAGACAAACCAATACGCCGCCGCGACAGCCACACCGCCAACGATGTTGCCAAGCGTCACGAACACGAGGTTGGACGCGACGCCAGCAAGAGCGACGGTCGCCCCGCCAAAAACAGCCTCAATGGCAAGACCAAGCGGCAAGAAGAACATGTTCGCGACCGAGTGCTCAAAGCCAAGCACCACGAATGCAACCACGGGCAGAATGGCGGCGGCAAGCTTGTCGCACACCGTCTTGCCTGCGCTTCCCATCCACACAGCCAGGCAAACGAGCACGTTGCACAGGATGCCGCGCGCAAACGCGACCATGGGGCTCAACGCTGCCTTGGAAGCGGCGACCGCGCAGGCAAGCTCGCCGACCGAACCACCCTGCATCTGCGGAAAACCAGCGATGAGCAAAAGCGCCACCACCAGCAACGCGCCCACGGCGTTGCCCGCATACACGACCGCCCATTTACGCAGCATGCGCACAAGCGGGTATCGGCCGTCGAGCGCACCGATGACCATGAGGCAGTTGCCCGTGAACAGCTCAGCGCCGGCCACGAGCACGAGAAACAGTCCCAGACAAAATGCCAGTCCACCCAGGATGAGCGAGATCGAAGGCGCCAACGAGGCGTCGGAGCGGACCATGAGCATGAACGAAGCGCCGAGGGCAACGAACGCGCCGGCGAGAATCGCCAACACGAACGCACGACCGCGCGTCAGCCGGGCCTTCGCGAATCCAATATGCACGAACGCCTCTTGCGTCTTTGCCGGTGGCAACATCACCGTGCCCGACTCGTTCTCTGCCATATTCGTCCCCTCTCCTATTCAACCTTCAGCACGAACCCCGCCGCAAGTACTGCAGCGGGGTTCGTTGTTTCGTTCGACCGTTTACGCGAAATCAACCAGCTGGGCCTTGATTGCGGCAATGGTGTCGGTGAGCTCGGCGGCACGCTCGCGCTTCTTGGCAACCACCTCGGGGGCCGCCTTGGCCACAAAGCCCTCGTTGGAAAGCGTACGCTCGGCGGCTGCGAGCTCCTTCTCAGAGGCTGCGAGTTCCTTCTCCAGGCGAGCCTTCTCCGCGGCGAAGTCCACCAGGTCGCCCACAACCACATAGGCGTCGAAGTCCGGACCGGCCAGCGCGATGGACGCCTCGGGCTTACCGGCGAACTCGGCATCGACGGCGACCGTCATCTCGGGGATGTTGGCCAAACCGCAGATGAACGACGACATGCCCTCGAGAGCCTCGGCGGCCTCGGCGGAGTGAGCGGCCACAACCACCGGCAGCGCCTGCTTGGGCGAGATGCGGTAGCGGGCGCGCGTGGAGCGAACATCGGACACCACGGCGCGGGCGAGCTCGAAGGAGCGCTCGGCGGGCTCGTCGATGAAGCGCTCGAAGTCCACGGGCTCGGGCCACGCGGCGACCATAAGGGCCTCGGCGCGCTCGAACGTACCGTCGGTCTTCATGTCGAGCCAGCTCGCGGGCATGGTATCCCAAATGGCCTCGGTCACGAACGGCATGAGCGGGTGCATGATGCGCAGGGACGTATCGAGCACGAAGATCAGGTTGCGCTGTGCCTGCAGACGGTCCTCATCGTCCTTAAGGCGGGTCTTGGTGACCTCGACGTACCAGTCGCAGACCTCGTTCCAGAAGAAGTTCTGCACGCCGCGGGCCATCTCGCCAAAGGTGTAGTGCTCAATGCCCTCGGTCACCAACTTGACGGCCTTTGCCAGACGGCTGAACATCCATGCGTCCGCGGCGGTCTTGGCAACGGGCTCACCCGGGGTGTAGCCGTCCATGTTCATGAGCAGGAAGCGGCTCGCGTTCCAGATCTTGGTGACGAACGCGCGGGCCTGCTCGGTGCGCGGGCTGCCCTTGAGCTTCTTGGTCTTCTTGTCGATGTCGGCGTCGAACTTGACGTCCTGGTTGTTGGTGCACAGCGTGAGCAGGTTGAAGCGCATGGCATCCGCACCGTACATGTCGATGAGGTCCATGGGGTCGACGCCGTTGCCCTTGGACTTGGACATGCGGCTGCCGTCCTTGGCAAGGATCGTGGGGTAGATCACCACGTCCTTGAACGGAACCTCGTCCAGAAAGTACAGCGAGCTCATGACCATGCGGGCAACCCACAGCGCGATGATGTCGCGCGCGGTAACCAGCGCCGTGGTGGGATGATGACCCTCGAGCATCTCGGGCTTTTGCGGCCAACCCTGCGTGGCGAAGGTCCACAGCTGCGAGGAGAACCAGGTGTCGAGCACGTTCTCGTCCTGGTGCACATGGGTGCCGCCGCACTTGGGGCACACGTGTGCGTCCTCCATGCAGGCATCCTCCCAGCCGCAGTCCTCGCAGTAGAAGACCGGGATGCGGTGGCCCCACCACAGCTGGCGGGAGATGCACCAGTCCTTGAGGTTCTCCATCCACGTGGTGTACGTGTCGGTCCAGCGCGCCGGGTGGAAGGTCACGCGGCCGTCCTTGACCGCGTCGAGCGCGGGCTGTTTGAGCTTGTCGACGGCAACGAACCACTGCTCGGAAAGCCAGGGCTCAAGCGTGTTGTCGCAGCGGTAGCAGTGCATGACGGAGTGCTCGTGCTCGTCGATGTGGTCGAGCAGGCCGTGCTCCTCAAACCACGCCACCACGGCCTCGCGGCACTCGTCGCGCGTCATGCCGGTAAACTCGCCGTAGCCCTCGACCACGACGGCGTGCTCGTCGAAAATGTTGATCTTCTCAAGGCCGTGGGCCTCGCCCATCGCATAGTCGTTGGGGTCGTGGGCCGGGGTGACCTTGACGAAGCCGGAGCCGAAGTTGGGATCGACGTGCCAGTCGTCGAAGATCGGAATCTCGCGATCCACGATGGGGAGCTTGACCGTCTTGCCCACGAAGGCCGCCTTCTCGGGGTCCTTGGAGCTCACGGCGACGCCGGTGTCGCCGAGCATGGTCTCGGGGCGCGTGGTGGCCACCACGATATACTCCTGGCCGTTCACCGGCTCGGTGAGCGGGTAGCGCAGGTGCCAAAGATGGCCCTTCTCCTCCTTGTACTCCGCCTCGTCGTCGGATATGGCGGTGGCGCAGCTGGGGCACCAGTTGACGATACGCTTGCCGCGGTAGATGAGGCCGTCGTGGTACCAGTCGCAGAACACCTTGCGGACCGCCTCGGCGTACTCGGGATCCATGGTGAAGCGCTCGCCCTCGAAGTCGACCGAGCAGCCCATGCGCTTGATCTGCTCGACAATGGTGCCGCCGTACTCGTGCGTCCAGTCCCAGCACGCATCGATGAACTTGTCGCGGCCGATCTCCAAGCGGGAGATGCCCTCGCTCTTCAGCTTCTTATCGACCTTGGTCTGCGTGGCGATGCCCGCATGGTCCGTACCCAGAATCCAGCGGGTCGAACGGCCGCGCATGCGCGCCATACGCACGATGGCGTCCTGGATGGAGTCGTCGGTGGCGTGGCCCATGTGAAGAATGCCCGTGACGTTGGGCGGCGGGATGGTGACCGTGCAGTCGCCTACGCCCTCGCGGCGCTTGTAGTAGCCGCCGTCGAGCCACTTTTGCAGGATAGCCGGCTCGTTGACCGCCGGATCGTAGTTCTTGGGCATCTCTTCTGCCATGGGCGTTCCTTCCTCGTTCGAGCGATGCGAAGGTATCTCGTCATACTTGGTTCAAAAGGATAGCACAGCGCGGCCTGCGGATTCGACCGTGTTGCAGCACCCCTACCACCTCCTAAGAATCAGTGGTATACTATCTGTATACGCGTTTACAGTGTAGCGATTGGAGCACGTCATGGCAACCGCAATTGTTTCGGGTCGCGTCGATGAGGCGGTGAAGGAGCGCGCCGGCGCCTATATCCACGCAGCGGGCCTCACCGTTGGAGACGTCATCAACAGGCTGTGGGAATACATCGCCGCCACGGGAGATACAACAGAGTTCCTTGAAAAGGCGCAAACAGAGCAGCCTCCTGCATTTGAACGCTTTTTGCAGCTGCGTAATGAGCTCGCGGCCATCAGTGGAGGAGCGGGGATTCCCGAGATGAGCAACGATGAGCTTAAGGATTATCTCGCTTCTGAGCGACTGAAAGACTATGAGGCGCTGTGATGAGCATGAGAAGTATGGGACACCGTGTCCTTTTCGATACGAACACCCTCATTGACGCCGTGAATTCCACCCGCGCGCACTCGGAAGCCGCATGTCGGGCGCTCGAATACTGCAATGGTGGCGGAGATATGGGCATCGTTTCGCCCTCGTCTCTCAACGACGCCTACTACGTGCTACGAAAACAATATGGGGAACCTTGGGCGCGAAAGGCAATCAAGTTGCTGCTCGACCTCCTCGTTGTTCTCCCCTTCGGCCCTGAAGAGTGCATCATATCTGCAGATTCCAATGAACCGGATTTTGAGGACGGCATGATTCGCGCCGCAGCGGAATTGAACGACGTCGATTTCATTCTCACGAGGGACGTCAAAGCGTTCAATCATTCCACGGTGCGCTCGATTACCTGCGAAACGTATCTTGAGATTATCGCGTCGGAGGACAGGGAGGCAATTACTACGCTTCGCGAGTCAGTCATAAATTCCTAGGATGCAACCCCTAACATCTAGTGAAGTCAAATAGCAGGCAGGGAGGCAAACCCCCGCTCGCCATGAAAAAGCCCGGACACTCGAGGCGCCCGGGCAACGGCAAACACAGTTTGAGCGGATCCGCACGCGTCGAAGGCGCGTCACTGCATCGCGCTAGTCCAAATCGAGGTCGTCCGTCGCGTCCACGGGCGACTCATCGGCGCCCTCACGTCGAGGCTGCTCCTCGCCGCGGGCCGCGGCTGCGGTCACCACGACGCGACGCACGCCCTCCTCGCTGGGCAGATCGAACATCGTCTGCTGGAGCACCTCCTCGCAGATGGAGCGCAGACCGCGCGCGCCCGTCTTGCGGGCAAGCGCCTTCTTGGCGATCTCGTGCAGGGCCTCGTCCTCAAACACGAGCTCGACGTCCTCCATGGCGAACATGCGGCGGTACTGCTTGACCACGGCGTTGCGCGGCTCGGTGAGAATCGTCACCAAGTCGTCCTCGGTGAGTGCCTGCGTCTGCGTGATGACCGGCGTACGGCCGATGAACTCGGGGATCATGCCAAAGTTGTTGAGATCCTCGGGCAGCACCTGCTTGAGCAGGATGTTCTCGTCCTTGGAGGTGGGGCCGGCGATCTCGGAGTTGAACCCGACGCCCTGGTTGCCCACGCGGTCGGAGATGATCTTGTCGAGACCCACAAAAGCGCCACCGCAGATGAACAGGATGTTCGTGGTGTCGATCTGCAGGAGCTCCTGCTGCGGGTGTTTACGGCCGCCGGTGGGCGGCACGCTCGCGACCGTGCCCTCGAGAATCTTGAGCAGGGCCTGCTGCACGCCCTCGCCGGAAACGTCGCGCGTGATGGAGAGGTTCTCGGCCTTGCGCGCGATCTTGTCGATCTCGTCCACGTAGATGATGCCGATCTGCGCGCGGTCGATGTCGCCGTCGGCGGCATTGATGAGCTTGAGCAGGATGTTCTCGACGTCCTCGCCCACGTAGCCCGCCTCGGTGAGCGCGGTGGCATCGGCGATGGCGAACGGGACCTCGAGCACGCGAGCGAGCGTCTGGGCAAGCAGGGTCTTGCCGGTACCCGTGGGACCGAGCAAAAGGATGTTGCTCTTGGCAAGCTCCACGTCCTCCTCAAAGGAGGCGGCATGGGCGCCGTGGGCCTTATCGGCGTCATCGCCCTCGAGCACGCGGCGGTAATGGTTGTAGACGGCCACGGACATGGCGCGCTTGGCGTCCTCCTGGCCCATCACGTACAGGGACAGGGCATCGTAGATCTCGTGCGGCGTGGGCACGCGCGTGATGAGCTTGGCGGCCGTCTCGCGCATGGTGGGCGCGGGCGCGTCCTCGTCCTCGTCGGGCTGCCCATCGGCACCCTCGTGCTGGGCGGCATATGCGGCACCGAACGCGCGCATCATCTCGTCCTGGGCAAAGGACTGCTCCAAGATCTCGTTGCACGCCTCGACGCACTCATCGCAGATGAACATGCCGTCATGACCCCGTACGAGCTTGCGAACCTGATCCTGCGTCTTACCGCAGAACGAGCAGCGGACCGGACCCTCGCCGTCCGCACCGGGCGTGTGGCCAAAGTCCTCCCCCGCCATTAGCGCTCACTCCCGGAATCGCTGCGGGAGCTGACGATACGGTCGATCAGGCCGTACTCGAGCGCCTGCTCGGCACGCAGGTAGTTGTCGCGCTCGGTGTCGCGCTCGACCTGATCGAACGGCTTGCCCGTGGCATCCGCCAAAATCTGGTTGAGCGTCGTGCGCGTCTCGCGGATCTCGCGCGCGGCGATCTCGATCTCGGTCTGCTGACCCTGGGCGCCGCCGCTCGGCTGGTGGATCATGATCTTGGAGTGCGGAAGGCTGAAGCGCTTGCCCTTGGCACCGCCGGCCAAAAGCACGGCGGCCATGGAGGCGGCCATGCCCACGCAGATGGTGGACACGTCGGGCTTGATGTAGTTCATGGTGTCCAGAATCGCCAGGCCGGAATAGACCTCGCCGCCGGGCGAGTTGATGTAGAGCGAGATGTCCTTCTCGGCGTCCTGGCTCTCAAGGTGCAGCAGCTGCGCGATCACAAGGTTGGCAGTGACGGAGTTGACCTCCTCGCCCAAAAAGACGATGCGGTCGTTGAGCAGGCGCGAGTAAATGTCGTAGCTGCGCTCGCCGCGCGGGGTTTGCTCGATGACGTAAGGCACGAGCGCGGAGTCGATGCGGTTGATCATATGGCTCCTTTCACATGATGCGCCGAACGTGCGACGCGGGTGTTACACGAAATGGCCCCAGCCGGGGGGGGGCGTTGACGCGCCCCGATAGAAACGTACGGTGCCCAATCCCGTCAAACGCGATGGAGCACCGTACGCACATCAGCCGTACCAGCCGTTTATGATACGCCATTTTGCGCGTACCTCGTTCGAAGAGGACCCAAGGTGCGGCAGGCGTTATAAGGGTCTGCTACTCAGCCTTGGCCTCGGCAGCGCGGGCAGCCTCGTCCACCTCGGTGACCTTGGCGTTCTCGACCAGCCAGTCGACGGCCTTGGAGCGACGGATGGAGTCGCGAATGGCAGGCATGCGGCCATCGGCGAGGAACTGAGCCTTGGAGGCCTCGACGTTCTCGACGCCGGCGCGCTCGAACTCGCCGTCAACGTCCTCCTCGGTGACCTCGACCTTGAGCTCACGGGCGAGAGCGTCGAGCGCGAGGGACTCGCGGGCGACGTCGTTGGCCTGACGGTGCAGGTCGGAGATGAACTCATCGGAGCTGATGCGGTTGGCCTGCAGCCAGCCGTCGAGGCTCATGCCGCGAGCGGAGAGGCTCTGCAGGAAGTTCTGGCCGAGCTCCTGGAACACGGACTGCTCGTAATCCTCGTCCATCTCGTCGAGCTCGAGGCGCTCGGCGAGCTTGGAGACGGCGCGGTTCTCCTTGAGCTGGGGCAGCTGGGAGGACTTGTCGGACTCGATCTCGAGCTTGACGGCGTCGCGCATGGCGTCGATGCCGTCGAAGCCGAAGTTGGTCTTTGCGAACTCGTCGGTGAGCTCGGGGAGCTTGCGCTCCTTGACGCCCTTGACGGTGACCTCGACGGAGGCCTCCTCGGCGCCCTCGACCTCGGGGGTCCAGGAGATGGTCTTGGTCTCGTCGACGTTCATGCCCAGCAGACCCTCGTCGAACTCCTTGGGCAGGTTGCCGGAACCCATGGCGATCATGCGGCCCTCGCCAGCGAGCGCCTCGGCGCCCTTGACGTTCTTGATGTCGACGGTCACGTAGTCGGAGCCCTCGACGGCGCGCTCGACGTCCTCGAAGGTGGCGTGGTAGCCCATGAGCATGTCGACCTGCTGGTCGATCTCGGCCTCGGTGACCTCCGCCGGGGGCATCTCGATCTCAACAGCGTCGTAGGAGGACAGCGCGGGGGCCGGACGCAGGGTGAACTCGACGGTGTAGGTGTAGTCGGTGCCGTCGGCGCACAGGTCGATCTGCTGGTAATCGCCCTCCTTGACCGGGACGATGTCGAGCTCGTTGAGGACGTTGCCCTCGTTGGAGCCGATCAGCTCGTTGGTGGCCTGCGCGAGCACGGCCTCCTTGCCCAGAGCGGAGTCGATCACGGGACGCGGAGCCTTACCGGCACGGAAGCCCGGGAAGCGGTACTTCTTGGCGGCCTCCTTGTAGGCCTTCTTGATTACCGCGTCGACGTCGGCAGCAGGAATGGTGACCGTAGCGGTGAGCTTGGCGTCCTTCACCTCAGAAGTGATGTTCAACGTTCCTCCTCTAGAACATGCCCGGCTTATACGTGGGCGCCGGGGCCCCTTTGGTACCTTGTACTCGTGTGAGTGGTGCGGGCGAAAGGACTCGAACCTTCACGGGAAAGCCCACTGGAACCTAAATCCAGCGCGTCTACCAATTCCGCCACGCCCGCAGCTGGTCACACAGGCGAACATGATAACAAAAAGGGGCGCACGCCGCAGCGCACACCCCTTCCCTATCCAGTTTCCATACACGCGGGCTCGCGCCACGACGCGCATGCGCACCCGTCGAACTACACGATGCCCTGGGCCATCATGGCGTCGGCGACCTTCTTGAAGCCGGCGATGTTGGCGCCCACCATGTAGTTGCCCTCAAAGCCATACTCGGTCGCGGCGTCGTCGCACGCATGGTAGATGCCGCGCATGATGCCCTCGAGCTTGGCGTCGACCTCCTCGAAGGTCCAGGAGAGGTGCTCGGCGTTCTGGCTCATCTCCAGACCGGAGGTCGCCACGCCGCCCGCGTTCGCCGCCTTGCCCGGCATGAACGCCACGCCGTGCTCGATGAGGTAATTGGTCGCCTCGGTGGTCGTGGGCATGTTGGCGCCCTCGCCCACCACCTTGCAGCCGTTGGCCACGAGCGCCTCGGCGTCCTCGAGCAGCAGCGTGTTCTCGCGGGCGCACGGCAGGGCGATATCGCAGGGCAGCTGCCACACGCCGCGGCCGTCCTCGGCATGCCACGTGGCGCCCGGGCGCGCGTCGACGTACATGGCAAGGCTCACGCCGCGATCGTTGCCGGAGCGCTTCTTGTTGTAGATGTCCTCGAGCACCTGGTAATCGATGCCCTCCGGGTCCTCGACCCAGCCCTTGGTGTCGGAAGCGGCGATGACCTTGCCGCCCAGCTGGGAGACCTTCTGGATGGCGTAGATGGCGACGTTGCCGGAGCCGTGCACGACCACGGTCTTGCCCTCGAAGGACTCGCTATGGCACTTGAGATACTCGTCCACAAAGTACACGAGGCCGTAGCCGGTCGCCTCGGTGCGCGCGAGGGAGCCGCCAAAGGACAGGCCCTTGCCCGTGAGCACACCGGTCCACTCGTTGCGCAGGCGCTTGTACTGGCCGAACATGTAGCCGATCTCGCGACCGCCCACGCCCAGGTCACCGGCGGGAACGTCGGTGTTGGGACCAATGTGGCGATACAGCTCGGTCATGAAAGACTGGCAAAAACGCATGATCTCGTTGTTGGACTTGCCCTTGGGGTCAAAGTCGGATCCGCCCTTGCCGCCACCCATGGGGAGCGTGGTGAGGGAGTTCTTGAAGATCTGCTCAAAACCCAGGAACTTGAGCATGCCCAGGGTCACCGTGGGGTTGAAGCGCAGGCCGCCCTTGTAAGGGCCGATAGCGGAGTTGAACTCGACGCGGTAGCCGCGATTGACCTGGCACTTGCCGGAATCGTCGACCCACGGCACGCGGAACATGATGACGCGCTCGGGCTCGACCAGGCGCTCGAGCAGCGAGGCCTCCTCATAGGCGGGCTCGTTGTCGACTGCGGGCGCGATTGAGGTGAGGACCTCGTCCGCCGCCTGGATGAACTCGGGCTGATCGGCGTAGCGCTCGTGCAGCTCGGCGATGACCCTCTCGGTATAGGTCATGGTATGCCTCCAAAGAAATGAGAACGTTGGTGCGGGCTTATAGTACTACGCTCCAATAAAGCGATTATGGAGAAGCGCCTGAGGTTTCCCGTTCGTTTCGGGAGTGTATCGGCAGGGGCGCTGAACAAGCGGGGCGCATGGTGCACGGCGGGCGGTCCTCAGAGGTCGTGCACGCAAGACATGAAGCTGAAAAGGCGGCACGCATGGGGCACGGTGGGCGGTTCATCTTCACGTCGAGAGCGTCACGCAGGGCTGAAGAGGCGGCGAGCACGGTGCGCGGAAGCCCCGAGCGCAATCGCAATCGCAAGCGACCCGGCCACCTCGAAATGTGCGTAAACCACCTTTTGAAACGGCCACGTTATTTCAAAAGGCGGTTTACGCACAGAAATGGCCTTGGTAATGTGCTTTATCAATGGTTTGAAACGAGCGAGATGTTTTCAAACGGCTGATTTCGCACATCGTCGCGTGGATGCCTTTGGCTCAGGCGCAGACACGGAGTGGCTACAAAGGCGGGATAGCCGTAACCACGGGATAGCTGCAAAGGCGGAATAGCCGCAACCATGGAATGAGGGCCGAACGCGATATGTCCAAGCGAAGCTGCCGAGGATCTGCAAGTGCGCTCCGCATGCGGCACGTCGACCCAGAAATCGTGGAGCAACCCGTATCCCGTTTCATATCCCGGGTAACGAAATACGAAAACAGGCCAGAAACATATATGTTCTGACCTGCGGTTTTTCTGGAGCGGGCGACGGGAGTCGCCGCGTGCTATCGCACGCTCATTCCGCTGCGGCGCTCGCGCGCCTTGCGTGCTTCGCTGGAACATGCTTTCGCATGTCCTCAGCTCCGCACCCGTAACCGGGTTCGGCTCCCGTCGCCTCTTAATAGGAAAAGAGGCCGCTACCTCTCATGGTACCGGCCTCCTATCATATTCTGGAGCGGGCGACGGGAGTCGAACCCGCCTCATCAGCTTGGAAGGCTGAGGTTCTACCGATGAACTACGCCCGCGTTATGTGGTCGGGACGACAGGATTCGAACCTGCGACATCCTGCTCCCAAAGCAGGCGCGCTACCAGACTGCGCCACGTCCCGAAGGCTCGGGCAGCCGGGTTCGAATGCCCGTGCATCCCAAGGCGCTAGCGATTATAGAGGAATCGCTCTTTTGTAGCAAATGACCAGCTCGGGGCCATGTTGAGGGGAAGTCCAGTTGCGCGTGATACTTGCACTTGACGTGTTTTGCACCGATTGGCGTTCGTCTGCCAACCTGAGAATTAATCGATTTCATCCTGCCTATTTGCGCTGAAATCACATGTCTGTGTTCGCAGACATCCTGCCTAGCCCGCCAATAACGCGATATGCCATTGTCAATACGTGTTTAGCGTAGCAGACTTAATCAACCCCGGTACGAGCCAATTCCATTACGTCTTTCTAGGAGAATGAATGCGGTACACCGATGGACAACTCACAGAGGCCAAGCGTCAAATCGATTCGACCCTGCACAAGCTGAGGGAGACTTTGAAGACGTTGGAAGACAAGGAGAACCCCAGCCGATACAAGTCGCAGATAACCTTGGCTCGAAGGAGGATAGAGGCGTTCGGTATAGCCGTCGATTTGATAGAGAAAGAGCTTGATAGCAAGGCCGAATAGATGGACGGCTACCCGTAAGCGCCCCTTGTGTGTGGATGAATCCCATTCACCGCTTCGGCTGAAAAAAATAGGGCTACCGGGGTTTTAACGCGCCCCGATAGCCCTATCCGTTACCGCTCTAATCCCTTGTAGCCCCAGACCTCTTTATCGCGTTGTAGAGCGTCTGCTTGGAGCATCCCACGGCCTCGCATATCTCCGAGATGGAGTAGTCCTTCGACTGCCACATCTTTATCGCGGTATCCATGTCCCTTCGCGGTCTACCGAGGGTCTTCCCCCGCCGTTTGGCGGCTTCAAGTCCGTCTCTCACGCGACTGCGGCACATCTCGACCTCAAGCTCTGAAAATGCCGCCACGATGGTCAGGAAGAACCTCCCTTGAGGCGTGTTCGTCTGGAAGCCCTCCTTGAGGCTGATCAGGATCACGCCCATGTCCTCAAGCCTGTTCACAAGCTCTAGCACCTGCTGGGTAGACCTTCCCAGCCTGTCGATGGAGACGCACACGAGTTCATCGCCCTCGTGAAGCTCGGAAAGCAGCCTCTCAAGCTCGGGTTTCCTCTTGGACGTGCCGCTCACCCGCTCAAGGTAGATCTCCCCGCATCCGGCGTCCCTCAGCTTGTCCTCCTGACGGTCGAACCTCTGCGACTCCTTGTCCGTGCTGATGCGCCCGTAGCCGTATCTCATGCGTCCGTTGCCCCCTAGAGAAGCCCATTACTTATTAGACTAGTATAATGGACTTTATCAACTGGGGAAACGACACTGGGAAAAGAAGTCTAAAAATCATTTGTTTATTGGACTTCTTCCTTTTTTAAAAATCTCTTCCAATACGCCACCTCAGGCTTTGATGCGCAGCATCAAAGGCGAGGTACGAAGTGAAGGCGTCCGCAAGCGAGCGCAGCGAGCGCGTGAGGGCAAGGCGTAGCCGCGCAGCGCGAAGCGCGGAGCTAAAGGATGGACGTGCATGATGGGGGACTTTGTGATTGGACATTTTGGGATTAACTATATATAGGTTCCCCCAAAATGTCCCTCACACCAACGCAGGAGAAGTCAGGCTATTTCGTTATACGGCAATACCTGCCAACCTTGTCTTTTCCACTCTCAATCGTATAGCCCTGTTCTTCGAGGAGCTTCGCGAAGGTAGGCCAGCGCATCTGCCTGTGATGGTCATCCATGAAGTCGAATTCCGATAGGAGCTGGTTTTTATCTTGGGTGCGCATGCGCTTGCCGATATATGGCTTCAGCTTGTCCGAGTCGATTATCTGGGTTTCGGAACTCGGCTCAACCTTGTGGTAAACGGTGTCGATGTCACCTCTGTATCGTCCTCTCGCCTGTGTCTGGGTGTCTTTGTTGATGTCGTGCACCACCACATAGTCGAGATGCGACTTCTCCGGCCTGATGTTCAGCCCCGTTTCGTAGGCCGCGTTTATGAGGAGAACTTGGATGTCATCGGGTATCTTTTCCTCCATCTCTAGAGCCTCGACGGCAGCTAGCTGCTCCTTACCCATGGGCACCCTCTCGTAGTTGCGCGAGTAGATCGCAACGGCGTGGATACCCCTAGACTCAAGAAGCTCGACCGCCTTCAACATCTCCGAGACCCTGCCGATGTAGATCAGTCCCCGTTTACTCGGGTCGATTTGTCCCAGCAGCTTGTTGAGGTCTGAGTAGTTCCTTACCTCGCCGTCCCGATAGCCCTTCGGGGTGAGATACATCCCGACCGGCCTGACGTTGTGGAAGTACCTCCCCGTGAGTTTCAGGGGCGTGGCGCTCACGGTCACTACGAGGTTACCGTCATTGCTGATTCTTTTTTCGAGTTCGTCAAGCGCGATTTTCGTGAGATTCTGATCGTCGGGGACTCTACGGCCGTTCCTATCGGTGTAGTTGGACTGACTCACCGCCTGCGACAATTCGTCGGCGCAGATTACGGAGCCGTCGTTCCACAGCTTCGATTCGTCGTACGTACCGTTTTCCCGCTCCCGTTTGACTATCGACCCGAACGCCGCGTAGGTCATGGCGGTGATTCCCGCATGCCTCCACTCGCAAATAAACTGCCCGTGTCCATCGGTTCGCAGATGACAGTCTCCCCTGAACTTCAAAGCGCGGACGAGAGCGACAGTGGGAGCGAGGTACAACATATTCCTACCAGGCTTCTTCTGCATGTTTTTGAGGGCATTCTCCACGAAGTACGTCTTTCCGCTTCCGCACGGGGCGTAAACGAGGTTCAGCTTCCCTCTGCGCATGTCCTCGAGGTCTATCACGTCGGAAACGTAAATTTTCTGCTGTTGATCCAGCCCATCGAGGATGCCCTGCACCCTGTCCCATACCAGCGAGACGGGTTCCTGAGAACAGTATTCATCTGGCTTCCCCAGCGAGGTGTAACGGAGCACGGCGATTTCCAGTTGATGGGCGGCGTCAGCCCCGTATTTCCGCCTTAGCGCGCCTGCAATCTTTTTCATCTTTTCAAGTGCGTCCATCTGCTTCCAATCGTCTAAGACCGCCATACGAGGAGGCTACCCGACTGGCGTCGCTTTTAACGCCGAAACACGACCGCAGCGGCTCAGCGGCATGGGCGGAAGTTCTATCACTCCATGGCGACGATCTCACATGCTTTAAAACTTGCTTCACGCGGAAAATCGCCTTCGTATTTCTGTCTCGGCTGCAGCCGTCCAAAGCAAGCCGTAAACGGCCAAATAGTCCCTAATTTGGCGATTCTGACGCGTATTTTCGGTAGCCGCTCGTCTTGTTGAGGGGTCGTTATGTGACCGCGCCCATAGTACAATGGTTCATGTCACACAGCCGACCTCTTAACTGGGGGAAGCGCACAAACGCATATGTTGAACGGGCAGCAAGGATGGGTATCCACCTTTCCTTGGTCTGTTCGCATATGCGTGCTTTCCTCGGCTGTGTGACAACTGTGGCGGATACTCATCCTTACTGCCTAGGGTCACGCACCAAGAGTCTCCTTCCACAGTTGTTCGTTAGCGCCGTTGGAAGGAGAAGCAATGAGATGCAAATCTGTTAGATGTTTGGCTGCGACAATGGGGCTTGGCATCGCCCTCGCCCTGTCCGGATGCGCCGACCCCACTGTGAGTGCAGCTATCAAGGCCATCGATGCAATCGGCGAAGTTACCGTAGAATCCCGTGAAGCCATCGACACCGCAAATGAAAAGTACGAGGCAGTCGATGACGAGCTAAAACCTGAGGTTGAGAATGCCGATGTGCTTGATGCTGCGAATGACGCATATCTTGAGGCTCTAAAAGAAGAAACAAAAAAGCTCTTTGACGAAGCTCAAGGACTTAAATTGAGCGCGTTCGCGCAGTTCTACGGAGAGGAGGGTATCGCAAATTTGGACAAGGCGGTCGATGATGCCGGGAATGCACTGATAGACGCAGGCATCAGTTCGCTGGAAAATGCCCACGACGCAATCAGCGATGAGGTTAAAACCTTCAAGAAGTTTATTGACAAGCAGGAAGACGAATCCCTTAGCAGAAAGACCAACAAGGGCGATTATCCATATGCAGTCGAAGAGACTGACTTGCAATATGCCTTCGTTATCAGCCCTCTCGTTAAGCGTAGTTCCGACTATCCCTACGACATCAGCCTTTTCGAAGGCTCGACCACTGACGAACCTTCTACTCTGCACTTCGAAATTGGCGCGAACGGCGTATGCGCCCATTTCTTCAATCTGAACAATGTTCCGACAACGGTTATCGAGGTGCAGGACAAAGAGGGCAATCTTCATAAGGCTCTCGTCAACACTGAGCTGAAGTTGTCTGAAAGCACAGATAGCTGGGGGCAGGATAACGGTCTTTACCCGCTTGGTGAGGGGTCGTGCTACCTATACCAGGACAAGGATTACGGCACGACGCTTGCGATAAAGGATCTGGTTGGAAACAAGGGCTATATCACCTATGCATGGAACTACTAAGGAGCGACAATGGCACTCACTACATGCCCAGATTGCGGCAAGCAGCTGTCCGACCAAGCACCCGCATGCCCAAACTGTGGCAGACCGATGAAGAAAAACCCGTCGATAAACGCGTAAGGATTTCCATCCCCAACACCGAGGCGCTCGGTGGTCAGGAACTCATGAACGCGTTTATTAAGAAGGACGCCTACGTGCGGTGCGGCTCTGAAGTGCTTTGGCAGGGAAAGCATGGCGTCATGGCAGTATTTGAAATTGACAGGCCAGTTAAAGTCACGGTCGATCTTGGCTTCTGGGCGAACGAAACCGAAGGGAGTGTCGCGCCTGGTCATAGGTATCAGATGGTTCAAGACCAAGGGGCACACCTCAAGGCAACGTTCCGCCTGTCCGAGGTCGACGTGATCGACTCGGGCTATTAGTGAGTTCAACCTGATCGACCGAGAAATAACTTTGCTTTCGAAAGGCGGGATCCAGCAGAGGTCTCGCCTTTTCTAGTTGGTAAGAGATAAAGCGTCGATTCCGCAAGCTATCGAATTCAAGTCCGTTTAAGCCGCTGATGGGGAAGTTGTTCGCCAGCCCGTGATACAGTAGCAAATACCACACTGCCAACCTGCCGATGGGTGGGGGCGCTTACAACTGAAGATATTTGAACCAGCGACAAGGAGGGGTATTCAAGCCTTCCTTGGCTGGTTCGTCTCAACGCGAGCGCCTTGGCAGTGTGGTAACTGTGGATTGGATACCTCTCCTTTTCGCATTGCCTAGTCCTTGCAGTAATGGTGAGTCCTTCCACGAGATTGTGTAACTCCGTTGGAAGGAAGTGGAATGGCTCTGGTCAAATGCCCCGAGTGTGGAAATCAGGTTTCTGATAGGGCATCAGCGTGCCCGAAGTGTGGGTATCCCTTCAGGCAACAAGAGCCAGCCCAAGAACGAAAGAAAAAGACTCCCACCCCTCCGACCGGGCTTGAGGACTCCACTCACATGCACGAAGTAGACGCCAAGCTCCAAGCAATCCCTGGAACTGGGGAGGTGGACAAGCTCTACAGGATATCTAGATCGGGAAGTCCCGATGGCCTTCGCTTCATATCGAGTGACGAAAAAGGCGTTTATCTTGAATGCGCTTCATGCGGAAAGTTGCTGAGGCTGCGGAAAGACCTGTTCGAAAGCGTTGACTGCGACGGTTGCAGCTCCTTGATTGCGATTGCCTGTCCGCGTTGCGCCAGCTCAAAGAGGGGTGATGCCGGCAAACAATCCAAAGGGCACCCGCACAAGATATGCTCTCAGGGCAAGGTGGTGGCAACTGGGGGTACCAACGGTTGTCTGGGGTTCATCGTTCTCGGTATCGTTGCCTTTTTCCTTTTCTCGCTCGCCAAATGTTCGGGCATGTTCGACGCGCCTTCTTCTAGTCACTACTCAGATGACTATCAGAATAACTCAATGAGTGCTGAGGATGCGATCGAGGAAGAACTAGGGCATTACAACTATGACGAATTCGGCCACCTTGAGGATGACCGTAACTCAGACAGGTTCTAGGCAGGAACAAAACGAATAAAACGAGTGCTGTTGGCAGGAGGAAAAATGGCTCTCATAAAATGCCCCGAGTGCGGGAATCAGGTATCAGACAAAGCGGCCGCCTGCCCCAGTTGCGGGTGCCCGGTGTCCGACGCGTCTTCGCAACCCAATCAGGCATCTCATGTCCAGTCCCAAGTTGACACCGGAAGGGCTGGTCAGTTTCTCGTAACGAGGAAGGGGTCTCCCAGCTCCTTCCGTCTCTTTTCGATAGACGACGACTACGTTAATTTGGAGTGCAGGGGCTGCGGAAAGGTATATAAGTTCAAACGGAAGAACTTCGACTACGTCGGAGAAGACAAGTGCGTAGCATCTATGCGAATGGAATGCCCGAACTGCGGAGGCAGGTTGTATGGCGGTGCCTCTTATGCCGAGGCAAAGCCCGCGACGCGATTTCAGCCTCAAACTCAAGAGGCGAAGCCGATGTCCTTTTGGTCAGTCGTCGGTGCAATTATCGTCGCACTGCTCATCTTGGCGCTCTGCTAGTGACGCTTCTAGGCGGGAAGCCGTGTTCAATTTCGCGGTCATTTGCCTGATACTGTGTCTATATTCAATAAACGAGACAACGTGGGCTGTAGAGTGGATATTGCCCGAAGATGTCGCCCGTTTCCACTTCAACGACTACTGCGCGGGCGTTCTTCTTCCCGCCTATATCAACCTTGTCTTGTTCGTCTCTGGCAGGAGCTGCGCAATCACGACTTTGCGGCGCGCAGTGGCAACCGGTCTTCTCTGCACCTTGTCTTGGGAAGTCGTTGCCCCTGCCTTTCTGACGTGGAGCACGCCCGACCCAGTTGATGCGTTGGCGTACATGGCCGGATGCCTGTCATACCTCCTTGCCCATCGCGTCTATCTTCACGTTGGATACGACAGAAGAGATTGACGTTAGGATTGCCGATGACCCCCCAAACGCCCGATAACCCTCCCTGTGGACACCTGTCCCACTTAGTCGGTTATCGGGCGTTATTTGTGGCTACAGACGCTTTTAGGCCATTGATTCAGCCTTGTCAGAATGTGAAGTCGTCAATATCTTCCACGAGGTCATCGGTTACATAGTGCACATACCTCTGAGTCATATCAGCGGTTTTGTGCCCTAATATCTTTTGCAGCTTCTCAGCTCTTCCTCCCTTCTGTAGATACAGCGTTGCAAAGGTGTGCCTGAGCAGGTGAACCGATGTTTTCGAGACTCCACGAGAGAGGTTATATAGCCTGATGGCCTGAGTGAGGGCATTGGGGGAGAGCTTCTTTTCCGTGTAGGTGCTAAAGAATACGTAGCCTTCTGCTGTTTCTGGGCTGATGGCCTTCCATGTCAGCAGGTCGGTCAGAGCGGCAGAGGGGATGGGCACAAAGTACTGCTCATTTGTCTTGGTATGCCTCAGAAGGCAGATGTGCTTTTCGAAATCGATGTCTGTCCATTTTAGGTTGACAGCGGAAGATAGCCTTACCCCCGTACGTGATATGAACCCGACAGCCGCCCAGTTTCGCCATTCGCTTAAGTCCTCATTTGCAGGAGGAGCAAGCAGGGCGGTGAGTTCTTCTTTGGTGTATGGTTCCTTCAGCGTCATATCGGCTCGCGGCAACGTAATTGAGAAGGGCTTGAGCCAACCCCGCTCTTCGTCCATGCACCAATAGAGGAATGTTCGAATAGATTTGATTTTGGTCTGCACTGAGGTGTCTTTGTTCTTGCGCTCAAGGCGCAGAATCCCTTCCCACCGCTCAACATGGCTACGGGTCAGATCGGAGATGGCGAGGCTTTGGCTGTCGCACCACTTGGCGAACTCTGCGATGTGCTCGCGGTAGGAGACGATGGTTTTCTGTCTGCACCCCGCTTGAAGCTTTGCGACAGCGAACGCGCCGAACGCGCTCATGCAGCCAATCTTCTCGGGGTCGATTTTGCCCAGCAGCAGCTCTTCGGGGCTAACTGTCACCCGTTTTGACCCGATGATCTTCCTGCCCATTACATACCTCCTAAAAGGTTGCGAGACATGCCGCGCTATTAGGTGGTTAGGAACAGGTCAGCCTGCAAATGAGCCAGAAATATATTGGTTTAACTGCATAAATAGACGGGGAGGATTAAAAAGTTCCTCCCAAAGCAGGCGCGCTACCAGACTGCGCCACGTCCCGAAGGCTCGGGCAGCCGGGTTCGAATGCCCGTGCATCCCAAGGCGCTAGCGATTATAGAGGAATCGCTCTTTTGTAGCAAATGACCAGCTCGGGACTGCGATTTGAAAAGTGCCCGATACGCGCGCCGCCCGCAGCCCCGAGCTCCCCGCCGATTGTCATCTGCTCGCAGGCATGGCAATCAATCGAATTCATCCTGCCCATTTGGCTTGAACTCACCTGCCTGTGCTCACAGGCATCCTACCTGCTCACAAGCAAGATCTTGCTCGCGTCGAAATGCAGTCGGAGCGTCTCGCCCTCATGCGGAAGCTCGTCTCGCGAAACGTCGACCATATCGACCTTCCACTGAATCCTGCTGCGCGCATCCCCCAAGGGCGGATCGAGTAGGACCAGGCGCTCGAACCTCGAGTCGCTCACCCGCGCAACGCGCACGTCGAAGCTGTTGCGGCCGCGCTCACCAACACGGCGCTCGCGGTCGCGATGGATGTGCCGAGCGCGCACGCCCACATAGGCGACGTCGCTCGGGACCTCCCTGCCCACGTCAAACGTCATGCCCCAGTCCAACGCCTCGACCTCGGTGGCAGAGACCCTGCGCGCCCGAGAGGTGTTCTTGCAGCCCGTCAGCCGCATGCCCGCAAGGGTCTGCGGACGCGCCAGGAGTTCATGCGCCGTCCCGCTCTCCTCGATGCGACCGTTGTGCATCACGCAAATGCAATCGCACAGCCGGCACGCCTCATCGATGTCGTGGCTCACATACAAGACGTTGCGGTCGATGACCGAGAACACGTCGAGCAGGGTCTGCTCCAAAGCGCTTTTGAGATAGGAGTCCAGCGCCGAGAAGGGCTCATCGAACATGAGGATTTTGGGGCCCGCCGCCAGCATGCGGGCGAGCGCCACGCGCTGCTGCTGACCGCCCGACATCTGCGCCGGGTAGCGCTCCGCAAGCTCGGCAACGCCGAAGATCTGCAAAAAGGAGCGGGCGCGGCGGCGCGCGTCATGCGCCGGGCCGCGCATACCCCAGCCACTCTGGGCATCGCGCATGCCGGCGCACACGTTCTCCTCGGCCGTCATATGCGGGAACAGCTGGTAATTCTGGAAGAGCAGGGCGCAGGCGCGCTCCTGCGGGGAGAGGTTCACGCCCACGCACGAGTCGAAAAACGTGATGCCGTCCACCACGATACGCCCCTCATCGGGGGTCTCCACGCCCGCGATGCAGCGCAGCGTGAGGCTCTTGCCGCACCCTGAGGCGCCCAGCAGCGCCACGCGCTCGGAACCCGCCTGGAGCTGCACGTCCAGTTCGAAATCGTCGTAGCGCTTGCGAATATCCACGTCGAGTGACACGGCCCGCTCACCCCTTCCGCGCTTGCCGGTCGCTGCTCGCGAGCAGCGCGCGCAGCTTGTCCTGGTCGATGCGGATCGCATCGCCGCCCGCCGCATCGATCTCGTCGCGGGACCCGGAGGCCCCGCGCCCCTTGCGCGCAGCGCCACGGCGGAGCAGGCCGCCGCGCGCATGCGCCACGGAACCGGTGCCCGACGCGGACCCCCTGCGGTACCGTTGCTGGCGCGCGGTGTAGACGTTGATGCCCACAACCACCGCAAGGCTGAACAAGATCACCACGACAACCCAAAAGAGCGCCACGTCCGTGTTGCCGCCCATCCACTCAAAGTAGATGGCTATGGGAATGGTCTGCGTCACGCCCGCGTAATTGCCCGCGAAAAACAGGGTGCATCCGAACTCGCCCATGGCGCGGGCGAACGCGAGCACCGCGCCGGCCGCAATGGAGGGCCAGGCGAGCGGCAGCATGATGAACCGGAAGATCCGCCACTCGGACCACCCCAGCGTGCGGGCGGCATCGAGCATGCGCGCATCGAGCGCCTCAAAGGCGCCGAGCGCCGTGCGGTACACGAGCGGAAAGCTCACCACAACGGCGGCGATCACCGCCGCGGGCCACGAGAACACAATCTCGATGCCATAGGCGATGAGCCAACGACCCACCGCGCTCGATTGGCCAAAGAGCATGAGCAGCAAAAAGCCGCACACCGTGGGAGGCAGCACCATGGGAATGGTAAACACGGAATCGAGCAGGCCCTTCAGGCGGCTCGTGGTGCCCATCACGCGCCACGCGGCGAGCAATCCCAGCACACCGGAGAAGGCGAGCGCGCACAGTCCTGTCTTAAGGGAAACCCACAAGGGCCGGTAGTCGACACCGGAGAAAAACGTCCCCAGGCGGTCGAGCACGGAGGGCGCGGGCGGGTTCGCGACCTGCGCGGTGTCGACGATGCGCCCGCTGTCGACCCACTGCACGCCGGCGCTCAGGTCGAGACCAGACGCCTCCACCGCCTCCTGCGTCAGCTCGCCCTCGGGCACCGAGGCGGGCGTGACGGTCACGTACCGATTGCCCTGATCGTCTTGATCGTTGAAACGATAGCGATACGTGCCGTCGTCGAAGGTGTCCCCCGTCCAAAAGAGGGGGACCGGCGCCGCCTGCTCGAGCGACGGCATGCCGGCACTCGCCTGCTCGTCCAACGCCAGGACAAGCGACCACAGCGCCATCTGGCCGTCCACGTTGCCGGCGAACTGCGTCTCGTCCATTCCCGCAGCGCGGGCATCCGCATGCACGAGCGTGCGGTTCGACGTTGCCACCACCACGAGGCTCGCATCGCGCTGGATGGGCACGCGATAGCCCAGCGGCATGCCCTGCCCGGCGCGCTGGGTTCCCTTGGCCACGCGCTCGAACGCGCCCACGCCAAAGGAGACCCCCTCGATGCGCGCGGCGTCGCCCGAGACGATCTCGACGTCAGCGGGCGTATATCGCCAACCCTCATACGTAGACCCGAGTGACGTCGAGCCGCCCACCGGGACGGTCGCCTCGTCAGCGGAGGAGGATGTCGCTGGAGCATCCGAGAGCCCCGATGAAGGGACACTCGCCGCATCCGGCGAACTCGTCGTACTCACCCCGCTCGCCGCACCCGACGCATTCGTCGCATCCGTCCCGTTCGCCCATGCGAGAGCCGGCGCGCACGCGAGGCACACCGCGACCCAGCAGGCGACCAGCAACCGTCGCGCCATGGCCTAGCCCATCAGTTCAAAGCCGTAGCGGGCCCAGATCCTCTGCGCCTCGGGATCGTCCATGCAAAACGCGAGGAACTCCTCCGCGGCCTCCTTCTCCTGGGAAGACGCGGAAACCGCGCCCGGGTACACGATGGGCTTATGCGAACTCTCCGGACATACGAGCACCTGCTCGATGCCGTCGTAGCGGAAGATGTCCGAACTGTATACAAAACCGATGGCCGCGTCCCCCGTGCGCACGTACGCCGCAGCGGTGCCCACCTTGTCAGCCAGCGCCACGCGATCGGCGAGCACGGGCGCGTATTCGCCATCGTCACCGGCGGCGCCCGTGTAAAGCCCCACGGAATTCAGCGCCTGGTTGGCGTACTTGCCCGCGGGCACGGTGACGGCGTCGCCAATGGCGATCTTGCCGTCAACGTTCGCCACGTCCTCCAAGGAGCCCACCTGGATGTTCGATCCCTCCGCGCGTACGATCACCAGGTCGTTGGCGAACATGTCCAACCTCGTCGACGCGTCGACGAGCTCGGCCTGGGCGGCGGTGTCCATCGTACCGGTCGAGGCGGTGATGAGCACATCCGCCGGAGCGCCCGCGCGCATCTGCTCGATGAGGTCGCCCGATGCCTTGAACTGCGTGTCCGCAAACGTGACGCCGGTCTGCTCGGTATAGAGCGCCTGGACCTCCGGCAGCGCCTTCTCAAGCGAGTTGGCGGCGAATATCTGGAGCTCGACCGAACTGCCGGCGGTGACACCCGAGCCCGGGGTGACCGCGTCCCCGCCGCCCCCGCAGCCAGCGAGGGCCCCCGCCATGAGCGCCGATACGCCCATGGCGATAACCGAGCGGCGCGTCACCGCACACGCAGGTGTCGAGGCGGTCGCGGACGCGCCGCGCTGAGTCGTCTTCATGTGAGCTCCCCCCCGTTCGTATGGAGACGGACGCGCCTTCCGGCACGCCCGTCCGAGTCGCCTCTATTATATTTGCAGGAGAATAATACTCAAACGAGAATAATATGGCTCCCCACGCCACGGTGCGTCAATGCCCTCCCCCACGTGACATCTGCATGGCGTGCTCGAGCTGGTCGGCAATGGCGTCCCAACATTCGCGCACCGCCTTGGTCGATCCGGGGAAGTTGATCACCAGCGCGAGCTTGCCCATGGGCAGGCCGTCCTCGCCGCGCACCGCGCGCTGCATGCACCGGGCGCGCGAGAGCATGGCGCGCCTCGTCTTGGCGAGCGAATACGCGCGGATCGCCTCGGCGATGCCCGGCACGTCGCGCTCGCACACGGCCGCCGTCGCCTCGGGCGTCACATCGCGCGGCGAAAGGCCGGTGCCCCCGCAGGTTAGCACGATGTCGACGCCCCGCTCGTCGGTGGCGGCGCGGATGGCGAGGGAGATCTCGCGCGTGTCGTCCGGCACGACGACGTGCGAGCAGACCGACCAGCCGGCCCCCTCGATGAGCGAGGTGAGCGCGGCGCCGGCCTCATCCTCGGCAAGGCCGCGCGTGTCCGAACAGGTGACGATGGCAAATGAAATATCCATACCGGGTTCCTCTCATGTTGGTTGGGCAGCCTCGCGACATGCGCATGGGAACAACCGCTCATCGCGTGCCGCCCTGCGCGCCCAAGGAGCCATGCCGGGGACGGTTATCGCGCGGCCTCGCTCATGCGCCCCGCACCGCCGGACGCGCGACGCGCCGCTGCGGCCCGTGCCCTCTTTGGCATGTTACAGGACGGTGCCCTCGGGCAGGTCGTAGCGAAGCACGGGCACCTCGTCGCCCGCTTGGGCGCCGCCCTCGCCGTCGGGCATCATGAGCAGGCAGTTGCCGCGATGCAGATCGACGAGCATCGCGGAGTTCTGCGTAGGAGCCTGGGTGACCTCGAGCTCACCCGTCTGCACATCGCGCTCCACGCGGGCGCGATTGTAAAACCGACGCGCCTGGCGCTTTTTGACGTCGTGCGTGACGCGCACGGTCTGCACGGGGCGGAAGAGCTCGCTATGACCGAGCATCTTGCGAATCGCCGGGCGCACGAACAGCTCGAATCCAATGAACGCGCCGGCGGGATTGCCCGAGAGCCCAAAGAAGGGCGTGCCGTCGAGCATGCCGAACGTGACGGCCTTGCCGGGGCGCATGGAGATGCGGTCGAACAGGACCTCGCCCTCGCGCTGCACGAGGGCCGTCACGTAGTCGTAATCGCCCGCCGAAGCGCCGCCCGAGGTCACCACGACATCGCATTCACGGGCGGCGCGGCGAACGAGCTCGCAGATTCGGTCCTCATCGTCGGGCGCGATGCCGTACAGCGTCGGCTCGGCGCCCGCGTCGCACGCGGACGCCATGAGGGCCGGCGCGTTCACGTCGCGAATCTGGCCGCGCGCGGGCACGACGGAGCCGTCCACGAGCTCTGTGCCCAGCGAGATGATGCCCACGCGCGGCGCCCGATGCACCGCCACCGTGTGCGCCCCGGCGTTCGCGAGCAGGCCGGCGCCGGCGGGCGTAACGACCTCGCCCGCCCGCATGACCACATCGCCGCGACGCGCCTCGAGCCCCGCCTCGCGAATATTCTCGCCCACGCATGCGGGCTTGCGAAACGCCACGTGGGAGCCCTCATTCCCATCCCCGTCGAGCACCTCGACGATCTCGTACTTGACCACGGCGTCGATGCCCTCCGGCACGGGGGCGCCGGTCATGATGCGCACCGTTTGGCCCTCCCCAACCGGGCCCTCGAACACATGGCCCGCGGCCTCGTGCCCAACGACCTCGAGGACCACGGGATGCCCATCGTCGGCCTCCGCAAGATCGCGGGCGTGCACCGCGTACCCGTCCATGGCGCTATTGGCAAACGGGGCGAGGTCGATGTCGGTCGCCACGTCCCGCGCCAGCGGGCGCCCGACCGCGCGCCAGGACACGACCTCCTCGACGGGCGTCTCGGCCACATGGCCCATGATGATATCGAGCGCCTCCTCGACCAAGATCATGTGCGCGTCGGGATTGTTGTTCTGAGCCATGGAGCATCCCCTCTCGATGTGGTCGCCGTTGTCGCCCTTGACTCGAGACGCTCGCCACGCGGTCGACGGCGCGGTCGATGCACGCGACCACATGGAAGCGTGCGAGCCAAAGGACAGTCGGCAGAATATATTCTCATGCGAGAATAGTGTACGCCCCCGTGGCACGCCCACCCTGCAAGAAAATGACGGCGCCCAAGCGAGCCCCATGGGACGCGTGGGCGGGCACGCGACCGGAAGCGTATACTGGTATCTATTTGAATTCACGATCGGATGAGGAGGCCCCATGCACAAGCAGGTGATCGAATCGGCGCGTAAGGGGCTGCGGCGAGAATCCCGGGAGCTCGCCATCGACGCCCGGCGCGATATGGGCAACGCCCGAGCGAGCCTTCGCGTGTTCGCGCTGAGCGTAGTGATCGCCGCGCTCATGGGCGCCGCAGGGTGGGCTTTCCTCGCGGCGCTGCGCTTGGCGACCGGCGCGCGCGAGGCTCATCTATGGCTGTTCCTGCTGCTGCCGGCGGTCAACATGGCGACCGCATGGCTGTACCGCAACCACGGCCTGCGGGCGCAGCGCGGCAACAACCTCGTGATCGACAGCACCATTACCGGTACGCCCATCCACAAGCGTATGGCGCTCCTCACCTTCGCATGCTCGACCGCCACCCATCTGGCGGGCGGCTCGGCAGGCCGCGAGGGCGCGGCGGTGCAGATGGGAGGCACCATCGCCAGCAACGTCGCCAGCTTGTTCCACGTCGAGGGCCACGACCGGCGCGACCTCATGATGGCGGGCATCTCGGCGGCATTTGGCGCCGCGTTCGGCACGCCGCTCGCCGGGGCGTTCTTTGGCATGGAGATGTGCTTTATCGGCAAGCTCGACTACAGCGCGGCCCTGTACTGCCTCACCGGGTCCTTTGTGGGCAACGCCGTGAGTCGGGCGCTCGGCAGCCCGTTCGCCTTCGAGCAGATCGCCGCCGTGCCCGCCATGAGCCCGTTGACCCTCGCCGTCGTTCTGGCGGCGGCGGTGGCATTCGGCCTCACGGCCCGGCTCTTCACCTTCTGCATCCGCACGGTCAAGCGACTCTATGCGCGGTTCTTCACGAATTACCTGGTCTCCGCCGCCGTGGGCGGACTCTTGCTGGCCGTCCTGTTCCTCGGCTGCGGCCTGCATGCATACGGCGGCCTTTCCGAATGGCTCGTGCCCGCCGCGTTTACCGGCAAGACCACCCTGGCAGATCCGGTGGCAAAGTTGGGGATGACCGCACTCACGGTGGGCGCGGGCCTCCAGGGTGGCGAAGTCACGCCGCTCTTTGGCATAGGGGCGTCACTCGGCGGCTGGATAGGCGCAACGACGCTCGGCGACCCGAGCTTTATGGCGGCCCTCGGCATGCTCGGCGTGTTCGGCGCGGCCCTCAACGTGCCGGTCACCACCATCATGCTCGGTATCGACATGTTTGGCGCCAGCGCCAGCGCGTACTTCGTCATCGTCACGTTCGTGAGCTACCTCATTGCGGGCCACCAAGCGGTGTACCCCGCGCAGCGCATCGTGACGCCCAAGCGGCGCAGCCTCAAGGGCGATGCCGAGCTGAGCGTGGAGCGCGCGCTCGAGCAACGGCGCGCCGAAGTCGCCGAGATGGTCGACGCGAACGAGGAGGACTGCTAAATGGCCCAGCCGAACCTTTCCGCCCTGGGGCGGGCGCTCATCATCGTGAACCCGGCGGCGCAAAGCGGGGCCGCCGCAGCGGCGGCTGACCGGTTGCAGCGCTTTTTGACCCTGTACTACCATCGCGACACGTTCGATGTCGCTCGCACCGAGCGCCCGCGCCACGCCATCGAGCTCGCGGCCGCGGCGGGCGCGTACGACACCGTGCTCGCGCTGGGCGGCGACGGCGTGGTGCACGAGGTGGCAAACGGGCTCATGCGCATCGAGAAGGGCTCGCGGCCCACGCTCGGCGTGGTGCCCGTGGGATCGGGCAACGACTTTGCGCGCACGCTCGGGCTCACCGACGTCGCCGACGTGCGCGGTACCGATTTTTCCGCGTTGTTCAGCTGCCGCCCCACCCCGATCGACCTCATGCGTATCGATTGGGAGAGCGGCGCGACCGATCCCCGACCCGATACCGTCGCTGCGGGCACGCCCGTGCGACGCGGCACCACCTACGCCGTCGAGACGTTCTCCATGGGACTGGATGCCGCCATTGGCCTGGGCACGCACGACCTGCGCAAGATCACCGGCCTCACCGGGGCGGCGCTCTACACCGCGAGCGGCATGCGGGCGTTCGGACGCGGCTACCGCTGCTTCGACTCGTTCGTGTCTTTTGACGGAAAGCGGGCCGAGCACCTGCGCACCATCACGTTCGCCGTGCAAAACGGCCCCACGTACGGATCGGGCTTTCGCATCTGCCCCAATGCGGATCCCGCCGACGGGCTGCTCGACGTCTGCTATGCCCAGGGGCCGGTACCGCGCGCGATCGCGCTGCCGGTGTTCCTCTCCGCCAAGAACGGCGGGCACGTGGGCAACAGGCGCATCCGCATGCAGAGGGTCCGGAGCGCCTCCTTCACGTTTGCCGAGGCGGGCTACCCCATCCAGGTGGACGGCGAGCGCCTCGAGGCCACGCGCCTCGTCATCGAGGTGGTGCCCGCGGCCCTCACGATCCTCAAGCCGATGGGAGCGGAACGCTAACGCACAGGACGGGGCCTAACGCCTCGCGCAAACCCGCGATTGTCCAACTATCCGAAGGCACTAATCCGTCCGGACACAACACGGGATGTGCCCTACCGCATCACCTTGTTGAGCAGCTCATCGTAGGTGGCATCAGTCGCCTGCACGTGACACTCAAAGTCGCTGAACTTGAATTCCATGAGAGAGCCTATCTGGCGTTAGAGCCCGTTGGGTACAATGTTCCTATTGAGACGAAGAGGAAAACGGAGGTCGAAGCGTATGTGGAACTACGCCGAGTTTCCCGATGGAACGTGCATTGCATATTCGGATCTCCAAGACGATGGAACCATCAGGATCGCCGTTGAACGCCCCCGGGATGGCGGGTTCGACACGGCACGGTGCCTCATACCCGCATACCGCTGGGCGAACGTAGACGGCTTTACGGATAACGAGCTTGCCGACCTCAAAGAGTTCCTTCGTGACAACGCCCCTCTCATCTTCGAGCTTTCCGAAGCCCCGTACGATGAGAGGCTGACCGCGTAATGTCGCAGGTTTTCGCCTTTGGTCGCTATCTTCTCTACTTTTGGACTGGGGAAGATGCCGAACCCATCCATATACATGTCACGGTCAAGCGTCCGGAGAAGAACGCCACGAAATTCTGGCTGCTCTCCGACGGTGGGTGTCGGCTCGCACATAACGCGAGCGATATTCCACCCAAGGATCTGAACAAGCTTGCCAAGGCCATCACGCTGAACCATCAGCGCATCTGCAATGCATGGTCCGAGACGTTTGGCCCCGAGAACCTTCACTTCATCGATTAGATTCGGCATCTTTTCACTCTCCGATATTCGAGATCGTTGAACTTGAATTCCATGAGAGAACCCATCTTGTCCGGACGAAGGAATACGATGGAAGCAAGTTGGAAGAGAAGGGAAACGACATGCCGATCATCATTCCAAACGACATCCTCGAAGATCCCGAAGAGCTGTCAAAGATGTGCCACGAGCACGACGAGCCGATCTTCCTTACTGAAGACGGATACGGCGACCTTGTTGCAATGAGCCCCGAGGTATTCGAGCGGTTTGAAATGCTTCTGAAGTACGAGGGACGCATTGAGGGCGCGAAGGCGGAAGCGGAGTAGCTACGCACTCTCTGCACCACCCCGGTCTTGGCGGCGGGACTTAGCGTCTTTGAAGACCTCCTCAAAGTTGGCAAGGGCGTCGCCCCCCCACGAAGGAGGCGTCGCCCTCACTCCTCCGCTCCGGGGCGCCTCCTGTACGCCTTCACCTGAGCGCGATGACGCTTGTTCGCCAAACGACGCGCCTTGGCGGCCTTACTCGGCTTGGTCGGCTTTCGCTGCTTGGGCGGCCTCGCCCGACGCTCCAGCTCCGCCTTCAACTTGCGCAGGCAACTTGCGCGATTCTGGAACTGACTGCGGCTCTCGCGCGCGGTCACCACGATGCCGCTCGGCACATGACGCATGCGAACCGCCGAATCGGTCGTGTTCACGCCCTGGCCACCAGGGCCCGACGCGCGAAACACCTGCACTTCGCATTCGCGCGCAAGTTCCTCGGCCGTCAGAGATGCCCACACCGCGTAGTCGCGATATCCCATATTGGAAACGTCCACGTTACTCACCGTACCGCGCCAGAATCGTCCCACGGCGCTCCTGCAAAAACTCCCGCATAAACGGAATGGAGAACGTAACGTATCCGGGCGCCGTCTGCTCGATCACCTGGCGAGCTATGAGCTGGCGCCGATACGGGCTCAAATAGCCCGTCGTCTTACCCAAGCGCTCGGCAATTGCAGACATGGCAACCACATCGCGCTCCTCGCTCATCGCCAAGCTTTTTGAAACGTACCCCGTTTGGCATCCGCATAAGATGCATAAAATCCATAAGACGCATAAGGACGTGCGCCCCGCGCACAGATGCACGGAGCGCACATTCACTCAACGAGGACGGGGCCTTCGAGAGGGCTCTTTGGACGCGCGTCCTCCATCTCGATCGAAAGACGTCTTGGCACATCCGGTCTGAAACGACATGTTTCGAGACAGAGAAAACCACCCTGCTAAACGGCCCCAGTCAAACGATCCAAGTTAAACGATCGAAGTCAAACGATCCCAGCCTTACATAGGCGACCGTGTACGCGCATCTGTTTACGCGAACGCGATCTCGCCCGTCTCGTCGTCCATCGCGGCGATGCGCGCGAGGCTCTCCACGCGGAAACCCTGCTCGCGCAAACGATCGCCGCCGCCCTGATGCACCTTCTCGATAGCGACGCCGATGCCCGCGACCTCGGCCCCGGCCTGACGACACAGCTCGATCAGGCCTTCGAGCGCGCAGCCGTTCGCAAGGAAGTCATCGATGATGAGCACGCGGTCGCCCTTGTTCAAAAAGCGCGCGCCCACGATGACCGGGTATTCCTTCTGCTTGGTGTAGGAATAGATGGTGGTTGCGTACTGCTCGCCGTCCAAGTTGATGGACTGCGCCTTTTTGGCAAACACAACCGGCACGCTGGCAAAATGACGCGCCGCCACGCACGCGATCCCAATGCCGCTCGCCTCGATGGTCAAGATCTTGGTGATCGCCTCGCCCGAGAACAGGCGCGCCCACTCGGCACCCATATGGTCGAACAGCTCGACGTCGCACTGGTGATTCAAAAACGCATCGACCTTGAGCACGTTCCCCGCTTTGACCACGCCGTCGCGCGCAATGCGCTCCTCAAGCTCCCTCATGCATATCCTCCCGTAATCCGCAGATTTGGCAGCAGAATACCACGAGGGCCGGCCCTACAGGCCCTGACGCTCCAGCCAAGCGAGGACGTCGCAATGGACCTCACCCCTGACGGGCTCGTTCAAAATCTCATGACGCATGCCCGGATACAGCTTTTCGCTCACGCGCTCAACACCGGCCTTGCGGTACATCTCCGCCGCGCGGTGCACGCCGGCCCCGCACTCGCCGACCGGGTCCTGATCGCCCGCGATGAAGAGCAGCGGCAAGGCATGCGGCACCTTGCGAGCCAAACGCAGGTCGGTCGCGTCGGACACAAGACTCGCAAGCGTATGATAGGCGCCGACCGTGAAGGGCTGACCGCACAAGGGATCGCGCTGATACTCGGCAACGACCTCCGGATCGGTTGCCAACCAGTCGACATCGGTCTTGGCGTCCTTGATGGCCTTGGCGTATGAGCCCGCGCCCAAACCGTCCACCAGTTCACTCACGTAACGCTCGCCGTGCCGTTTTGCAAGGGCGCTCGTGAGGGCCTTGCCCGCGCTCGACAACGCGCGCGCCTGATGCCCCGTTCCGCACAGGATGGCCGCGCGGACGCCGAATGCATGGCGCGTGAGGAACACGCGCGTGATAAAACTGCCCATGGAGTGACCGAAAATGACATAGGGTATGCCGCTCACGCGCATGTCGCATTGGGTGGACAGGCGCTCGAGGGCGATCTCGCGCAACGCCTGCACGTCGGCGACGAGCACGTCCTCCCCCGCCTCAAGCGGCATGTGTCCCAGGTCGGAGGCGCTAGCGGCGGTCTTACCGTGACCGATATGGTCGTTGGCGCACACGGCGAAGCCCTGCTCGCATAAAAATGCGGCAAATTCGGCGTAGCGCTCGACGTGCTCGGACATCCCATGGACGATCTGCACCAACCCACGCGGCGCCTCACCGCCGGAGGCAACCTCGTCGGGCTCCCACATGAGGGCGTGGACCGTGGAGGCGGCGTCGCGGCTTTCGTAGGTGAGGGTGGTCGTCTTCATGGTCCTGGCTCCCGGTGCTTCGGTTGGGAATAAGGCGCGCCCGTTTGCACGCAACACCCACCTTGTACCCCGACGGCACCGCCCGCTAACACTGCCGCCCTCCCCCGTTGATCTGGGAGAGGGCGGCAAGCAGGACGGCACATGGCGCGGTGCGCATGCGACATGGAGGCGGCGCGCGCCTACACTGTGAGGCGGAACTCGCTCATGGGAATCGTCCGGGCCTCGCGCGCCTCCGGGTCGGCGATGCGATCGGCCGCATAGCCCACCGTCAACATGTGCACCGGGTACAGATCCGACGGCAAGCCGAGCTCGTCGATGGCGACGCGCGGGTCAAAATGACATACCCAGCAGGTGGAAAGGCCCAGGTCCTCCGCCTGCATCATCATCTGGTCGACCACGATACTCGAGTCGATATCGCCCGAGTTCATCTGGTCGTACGAGCGCAGCCACGCAGCGCCCATCTTCTCGCACACCACCAGCACGAGCGGCGCGCCGAACACGCTGCCCTTCTTGGCATAATGATGAGCCGCCGTCGCGGCCTTCTCGCGCAGGCGCGGCGTGTCGCACACCAACACACGCGTTGGGTGCTTGTTGCACGCGGACGGGGCGATGCGGCCCGCCTCGAGAATGGCGGCGAGCTTTTCGGCCTCGACCGGACGGTCCTCATAAGCTCGGCAGGAATACCGTGCGCGAGCAAGCTCTGCATACGACATGAATAAGCCTCCTTGATCACATGGCACAGCCATCGGCGCGCCGCAAGTGCGTGGAACCGCGACGACCGCGCAGGCGCGTTACAGGTACTTGCGCCAGTCGTCCTCATCCTCATCGTCTTGCGCGGCGGCAGCGGCCTCGCGCTCAGCCGCAGCGGCCCGCTCGGCGGCGATCTGCGCAAAGCTCACGGGATTCTTGTCGGGAAACGCGGCGAAGGCGTGCTCGAACTGAGCGAGGTTGTCGTTGAAGCGGTCGCGCGGAACGGCAAAGACCACCTGCTCGACGCCGTGCGCGCCGGCCGCCAGCTCCTCGCGGAACAACTCGGCGACCATATCGGCCTCCCAGCCGAACACACCGCAGCCCCACGCGCCCAAAACGACCTTCTTATGCCCGAGCGCGTCCACCACGTCGAGCGCAAAGCGGATTCTCTCGCGCATGGCGCGCACGAGCACCTCGTCCTTGACGTGGTACTCCTGTCGGGAGCGACGAGCGTTGGGCGCCGCGACCACAAGGACGTCGGCGTACGCGTGGAGCTTCTCACGGGTAAAGCGCACCTTGGGAACCACCAGGCCGCGGTTGCGGTACAGCTCGCAGTTTATGTTGCGTCGGCGATTCTCGCCGTACCAGTCCCCCTGCTTTTCGAGCACGTTGTAGAGGAACGACTCGGCGCACAAAGCTTCCTCCTGCGCCCAGGCGCCGCGGATGTACCCGCCGCCCGGGTTCACAAAGGACGCGAAGTCCAGCACGGCGAGGTCGCAGAACTCCGCACGGCCGCGTCCCGTCTCGAGGATGGCGGCCACGGCGTCCGCCGCCATCACCGTCACCTCGGGCACGCAGCCCTCGACCTCCGACCTCACCGGCGCCTCGACGCGACGCACGCCGGCAAGGCTCCGCTCGATCTCCCTGCCATAGCGCGACGTCATCTGCTCGGTGTGGCGCTTCGCCTCGTTGGCGCGCGCGAGCTTGCGCGGGTTGGAGCGCTGACCCGACCTTCCTTCTGCCATGGATGCCCCCTCCTACAGCCCGGCCAAGGCCTGCTCGACGTCGGCGATCAAATCCTCCGTGGACTCGATGCCGCAGGACAGGCGCACCATGTCCGGCGCGATGCCGCACGCCTCGAGCTCGGCGTCGTTCATCTGGCGATGCGTGGCGTTCGCCGGGTGCAGGCAGCAGGTGCGCGCGTCGGCCACGTGCGTGGCGATCTGGGCGATCTTGAGGCTCTTCATGAACTGCTCGGCCGCCGCGCGACCGCCGTTGAAGCCAAAGCTCACCACGCCGCAGGAGCCGTTCGGCAGATACTTCTGAGCGAGGTCGTAGCAGGAGTCGCCGGGAAGGCCCGGGTAGCGCACAAAGCGGACCGCCGGGTGGCCGGCGAGGAACTCCGCCATGGCCTGACCGTTCTTGCAGTGCTGAGGCATGCGCACGTGCAGGCTCTCCAGGCCCAGGTTGAGCAGGAAGGCGTTCTGCGGGCTCTGGATGCAGCCGAAGTCGCGCATGAGCTGGGCCGTCGCCTTGGTGATAAAGGCCCCGCCCTGGCCGAACTTCTCGGCGTAGGTCACGCCGTGGTAGGTCTCATCGGGGGTGGTGAGGCCCGGGAACTTGTCGGCATGGGCCATCCAGTCGAAGTTGCCCGAGTCCACGATGGCGCCGCCCACTGCGGCGCCGTGGCCGTCCATGTACTTGGTGGTGGAGTGGGTCACGATGTCGGCGCCCCACTCGAAGGGACGGCAGTTAATCGGCGTGGGGAACGTGTTGTCCACGATCAGCGGCACGCCGTGCGCATGAGCCGCGGCGGCGAAGCGCTCGATGTCGAGCACCGCGAGCGCCGGGTTGGCGATGGTCTCGCCGAACACGCACTTGGTGTTGGGGCGAAATGCCGCCTCGAGCTCCTCGTCGCTCGCATCGGGCGCGACGAACGTGCACTCCAGGCCCATGCGGCGCATGGTGTGGGCGAGCAGGTTGTAGGTGCCGCCGTAGATGGCGGAGCTTGCCACCACGTGGTCACCGGCGCCCGCGATGTTGAAGACGGCGAAGAAGTTCGCGGCCTGGCCGGAGCTCGTCAGCATGGCGGCGGTGCCGCCTTCGAGCTCGGCGATCTTTGCGGCAACGTAGTCGTTGGTGGGGTTCTGCAGGCGGGTGTAGAAGTAGCCGGACTCCTCAAGGTCGAACAGGCGACCCATATGTTCGGAGGTGTCGTATTTCCACGTCGTGGACTGGTAGATCGGCACCTGACGCGGCTCGGCATCGCCCGGGCGATAGCCGCCCTGCACGCAGGTGGTTCCGATATGCTCTGCCATGGGATCTCCTTTGGTCGATTGACGCGCGACGGCGCCGCGCCGCGTTCCACATGGGTAAGATGGTATACCGTTCGCCCGACACGATTAAGGAGAAGCATGGCAATCAACAAATCCGAAATGTCGCTCGACCGTGAAGAGCTCAAGAAGACGGCCGCGGGTTATCACGACCACGGTTTCAACTGCGCTCAATCCGTCATCTGCGCGCTGGCGCCGTATGTAGGGCTCGACCCCAAGACGGCATTCTCCATCGCCGAGGGCTTCGGCGCCGGCATGGGCGGCATGACCGAGACCTGCGGCGCCATCTCCGGTGGCATCATGGCTCTCGGCCAGGTCCAGAGCTCGGGATTCGATGCGCCGGGCAGCAAGGGCGCGACGTATCGCCGCGCACGGGCGTATTGCGATGCATTCCGGGAGAAGAACGGCTCCACCGTGTGCCGCGAGCTCAAGGGCGTGGACGCCGCGTCCGGTCCCCTGCGCAGCTGCGCGGGCTGCATCGATGACGCGATCGACCTGTTCTGCGACATCATGAACGAACAGGGAGCACACGTAGCCTAGAGTCGCCCCGCGCTCCGGAGCGAAAGCCCAGATGCTGCAGCAGGTCCCTCATCGCCAACTTTCTCAGACGGAACGAGAGGCCAAACGCCGTAGCTGGCCCCTCATCCCCAACGCTCTTCGGCGGAACGAGAGTCCGAGTTTGCAGCGGACTCCTCGTCGCCCACAATCTTCGGAACGGAAGTCCGTGCGTTGCAGTAAGCCCTTTCATCCCCAACGTTCTCTGGAATGATGCCGCGAGCTTTGCAGCGAACCCCTCATCCCCCAGTGTCCTCTAGAACGAGAGGCTGGGCGTGATGGTAGGGCCCTCATTCCTAACGCGCCATCTCAGCGATCGCGCGTCGAAACCTCATGATGGCGCGATGAATCCCCTCCATAACGCCGACACCCGAGCCAGGCCGCCCGCGCCACCGCGCGGGCGGCCTGGCTTTTCGCTTCTCAAGGGACTCGAAACCAGTAAAACGCAGAAATCAAAGGCGATCCAACGCACCCCGTGGGAGCTCCGACCACGTCTTACCGGGCATATAGGGGGTTAGTTTTTAAAATGTGCGCTCTTTATACGGAAATCCAAAGTACTCACACTACCTGAACGGAGAAAACCGCAGGTCGCAATCTCCCAAACACGAACGCTACTCGAGGGAACCGGATTAACCCCACACATTTTTGTAAACCGCCCCCCATTAAAGCTTCCACCTTCTCCTCGCTTTAATTGAAAGGGCGTGGGCGTGGTACAGCCGTGAGTTACGTGACGGTTTTTATCAGTATGGGGTTTTGCCTATGCCATATGTACTGCCAGCACAAATGCCTGCGTGCCGTGCATGGGCGCCTACACGGCTAGGCCAATAATCATCTGGATAGCCTGCGTAGGCACCCATGCGCGCGGCTAAAACTCTGAGAACTGCGGCGATCCGACCTCGATTCGCTCGCGGCCCGCCATGAGCTCGGTGAGCTTAGGCAGCAGCGCCAGCTCCTCACCCGCACGATACACGGCGTGAATGACCACCTCATTGGTGTAATCGGTCGCAGCGATCTTACCGCCCGCATCGGCAACCATGCGCGCCGTTTGCTCGTACTGGGGATATGCAACCGTCACATCGACCGTCACCACGCTCGTCATCTCAATGATGCTCCCCGCCGAACGCGCCGCCTCGATCGCCGCCTGCGCCGCCGCAGTGTAGGCGCGCACGAGGCCGCCCGGGCCAAGCAGCGTTCCGCCAAAGTAGCGCGTAGTGACGCAGCACACGTCCTTGAGCCCCGCGCCGCGCAGCACCTCGAGCGTGGGCATGCCGCTCGTACGCTGCGGCTCGCCATCGTCACTCGCCCGTTCCGTCCCATCCACAAGAATAAACGCAGGGACGTTGTGGCGGGCGTCATAGTGCCTGGCGCGCATCGCCGCCTGGTGCGCCTGCGCTTCGTCCGCCGACTCCACATGCACGAGCTGCGCGATGAACCGGCTCTTGCGGTCCACAAACTCCCCAACCGCCTCGACACCACCACGCAGCGTGAAATACGACTCGGCCATGACCCCTCGCAAACCCCTCCCGCATCCACAACGCGCACGCGGCAGGTAATCGTCCTTTTCCCTGGTATTGAACCACAGCACCCAGGCCATGGCGAGAGCCCCGCCGCTGCGGCTTCGGTTCCCCGGCGCCCAGCCCCTCGCTTTCATCCATGCGCAGCCCTCACGAGGCGGCGGCGAAGCATTCCGACCTGCGTATTTGACGCAATGCCACCAGTTCCCAGTCTGAACCCATTTGGAGGAGGCTCATCCTTGCCTGCGTATCTGAGCAATGCCACCGGATCCCAGCCCGGCGCACAGAGCAGGTGCATCATCCCGCTCTCAGCCACACGGCCCGAGCAGTGGAGTTCTATTACGCGGCGGCCGTACCCTGGCGATCGGAGCGCCCTTCTTCTCCGAGCACAATTCCGCATGGTTCGCGAATAGGATCTTTCCGCCCTGCGTATTTGACGCAATGCCACGGGATCCCAACCTGAACCCGTCTGGAGGAAGCTCATCCTCGCCTGCGTATTCGACGCGACACAACCACCCGCCCCCTCAGCCCGGCACGCGAACATATCGCTCCACGCACAGCTCGCGCGGCGACGTTTGAGCACGGGATGATATGCGAGTACGCCGGACTGGGGGGCAGCAAGACATGCGGTCGCACCGGAGCGGTGGCAGCAAGATATGCGAGAGCGCCGGACTGAAGGGTGGGTCTCGTGGTACAATACCTCCTCGCGAAGCGGGCCAGACGATCGCGCGACCGGCGGGAAACCGCCGGCGTGAGGAAAGTCCGGGCTCCACAGGGCAGGAAGCTGGTTAACGGCCAGGCGGGGCGACCCGACGGATTAGCGCCGCAGAAAAGAAGACTCCCGCTGCCCGCACTCGTGCGGGTGAGAGAAAAGCTGAAACGGTGGTGTAAGAGACCACCAGCGCCGTGGCAACACGGCGGCTTGGCAAGCCCCTTCCGGAGCAAGCGCGAATAGGAGCGCCATGGGCCGGCCCGGCCCGCGCTCGGGTAGCGTGCGAGGAACTGCACGGTGACGTGCAGGCAAGATAAATGATCGTCCACGACAGAACCCGGCTTATCGGCCCGCCTTCGCCTCTCCACACACCATAAACTGCCGGCGGCACCCGCCGCCGGGGAAGCGCCCTCCCTCCCCTATGTGCGTATTCCCTTACACGTTCCTTACACAGCGCACACACTTCGCCTCAAAATCAAGTGTTTGTAAGGAGTAGAATATTAAGGCTGTGTAAAAACGGCGCGTGCGCGCGCCAAACGGGAATGTGGTATCAGTGGACGTATCCTTCTCCTATTTCATTGCGCAAGTCTTTTCAAATCCAATACTTGCCATGACGGTCCTGCTCACGCTGGGCGTCATCTTCGTCAACGGCTGGACCGACGCGCCCAATGCCATCGCGACTTGCGTCACGACGCGTTGTCTGCCACCCAAGACCGCAATCATCATGAGCGCCATCTTCAACTTCCTTGGCGTGTTCATCATGACGCACATCAACGCGAGCGTGGCATCGACCATCTCCAACATGGTCGACTTTGGCGCGAACACCGACATCGCGCTCATCGCGCTGTGCGCCGCGCTCTTCTCCATCGTGGTCTACTCCGTGGGGGCGAGCATCTTTGGCATCCCCACGAGCGAAAGCCATAGCCTGATCGCGGGCCTCACCGGCGCGGCGATCGCGCTGGGCGGCGCCGACGGCGTCAACATGGACGAATGGGTCAAGGTGCTCTACGGCCTCGTGCTGTCGCTTGCCCTGGGCTTTGGTATGGGCTGGATCATCTGCAAGGGCGTGACCCTGCTGTTTGCCGGCACGGACCGCAGGCGCTCGAACACTTTCTTCAAATGGGCACAGATTGCCGGCGCGGCGGGCATGAGCTTTATGCACGGCGCGCAGGACGGTCAGAAATTCATCGGCGTGTTGTTCCTGGGCGTGGCGTTCTGCAACGGCCAGCCCAGCGTGGAGAACATGCTCATCCCCGTGTGGCTCATGCTGCTCTGCTCCGTGGTCATGGGCGTGGGCACCTCCGTGGGCGGCGAGAAGATCATCAAGTCCGTGGGCATGGACATGGTCAAACTCGAAAAGTACCAGGGCTTCTCCGCCGACCTCTCCAGCTCCCTGTGCATCCTGCTCGCCACCCTCACCGGCATCCCGGTTTCCACCACGCATGTCAAGACGAGCGCCATCATGGGCGTGGGCGCGGTCAAGCGTCTCTCGGCCATCAACTTCGGCGTGGTCAAGAACATGATGCTCACCTGGGTATTCACGTTCCCGGGCTGCGGCCTCATCAGTTTCGTGATGGCAAAGCTGTTCCTGCTGTTCCTGTAAACGCTTGGGCGCCGCCGTGGCGCAAAGAATCGGAAAGGACCGATCATGGCAAAGAAAAACGACTCGTTCTACTGGGATAACTTCTCCGTCTGCGCCAAGGCCGCCTGCGACGCCGCGCGCCTGCTCGACGAGATCATGCGCAACTTCGACCCCTCCAAGATCGAGGAGGCCGTGAACGCGATGCACGAGATCGAGCAGACCGCGGACGAGAAGAACCACGAGATCTCCGACGCCCTCGTGAGCGCGTTCATCACCCCCATCGAGCGCGAGGACATCGCCATGCTGAGCGACTGCCTGGACGCCGTGGTCGACCACATCGAGGGCGTGCTGCACCGCATCTACTTCACGAACGTCCAGGAAATGCGCCCGAGCGCTCTCAAGATGTCCGCCAAGATCGTCGACGCCTGCGACAGCATGGCCGAGCTCATTCGCCGTCTGCCGCAGTTCAAGCAGTCCAAGGGCCTGCACGAGGCCATCATCGCCATCAATACGGTCGAGGGCGACTGCGACACGCTCTTTATCGAGTCCATGCGCGAGCTGCACACCACCGAGACCGACCCGATGGCCGTCATCGCCTGGCGCGATGTCTACACGTTCCTCGAGATCTGCGCCGACTCCTGCGAGACGGTGGCCGAGATGGTCGAGAACATCGTGATGAAGAACAGCTAGGGCGAACAAGCCGTTCACTCCCGTCGGTCCCCCTCGGGCCTCCCCGTCACATCTGGCGCTCAGCTTCGCTGAGCTCAGAAATCGCGCCAGATGTGACGGGGAGGCCCGAGGGGGACCTGCGTTTTGCGGCTCGTGGATCGCGGGGGGGGCGAAGGATGGGCTGCGAGGACGATCCGGCTCGGTGCGGTAACGCTTGTGGTTGACGCGACAACGCTTGTGCTTGTCATCTCGATTTGATTGGGGCGACGTAAATTCCCTGGTCATTCGTCCATTGCGGTTTGAGCCGTCCATAAGGGCGGCTCTTTCGCTTTCGAGACATTACGATTGGACCGTATCGATGGTCGCCGCCCGACCGCTCCGGAGGGCCGCTTCGCGGCGCCCCCCCCCTTGAACGATATCCTTTCCTTTACGCGACACGCGTCTTCGTCGCGTCGCAACCTCACGTCTCCCGGCATAAAAAACCTCCCGTTTCTCGTGTATGAGAAACGGGAGGTTGCTCAAGCTAGTGTGGTGCTTTTACGCGAAGGCAGGAGGCACGGAACCTAGTCCAGATCATCGGCGCCGAAGTTCGGGAGCGGGGCGAACGGGTCGGCAACCGGCATGGGCTCGGGCATGGGAGCCGGAGCGGGCGCGGGGGCAGCAACGGCCTCGGAGCCCGTCGGGGTGCTCGCGAGCAGGTCGGCGGGGAACTCGTTCTGAGCGTCGTCCATGAAGTGCTGGATGAGCTTGAGGTACTCGGCCTTGAACTCCTCGCGAGAGGCCTTGAGGCGGTCGATCTCGGCAAGCTCGTTCTGCTTCTCGGCGAGCGCCTGGCGAATGACCTCGCGCGCCTTCGCATCGGCCTCGGCGCGGATGCGGTCGGCGTTCTCGCGCGCCTCGGCGACGATGTTGTCGGCGGACTGCTGGGCGGCGATGAGGGCCGCGGAAATCTGGCTGGCGGTCGCGGTGTACTCAGGGTTCGCAGCGGGGGCGGGAGCCGGCGCGGGCGCCGGGGCCGGAGCGGCCTGGGCCTGCTGCACCTGGGCCTGGGCGGAAGCGAGTTCCTGCTCGGTGGCGGTCAGGCGGGTCTTGAGGTCGACGATCTTGTTGAGCATGGCGTCGACCTCGGAGGCGAGCCTCTCGAGGAAGACATCGACCTCGGCCGGATCGTAGCCGCGCTTGGCCTCGGAGAAGGTCTGCGCCTGAATGTCAGCGGGAGTAATGGCCATGATGTAATCCTTTCATACGCGAGATGCACCGCTTGGATGCGTTGAACTCGGCGTCAATCCCTACAATAGTAACCGCAAAATAAGGTTTTCGAGCAGATTCAACACAAGTATCGCAAGAACCGGGGACCAGTCGATGCCGCCCATGGGAGGCATGAAACGACGGAAGATGTTCAGGTACGGCCCGACGATGCTCTCCAGCACGGCTCCGATATCCTCCATGAGGCCACCGGAGCGCATGGGAAACCAGCTGAGCAGGCAATACGCCAACACCAGAAAGCTGTAGAAGTTGAAGAGCGTCTGCACGAGACGGGCAAGGGAATAAGCGTTTATCAAATCCACGTCGGGCAGCTCCTACTGCTTGAGATAGCCGTCTTTGCGGAGCTTGGCAAGATCGGTCTCCTTGATCTCGCAGCCCTGCGGCAACACCATGAACACGCGATCGCCCACCTCGCGCACGCTGGCGCCCAAGCCGCAGGCAAAGCCGTAGCTGAAGTCCAGCACGCGCTTGGCGACCTCCGTGCGCACGCCGGCGAACACGAGCGCGACGGGCTGACGCGTGCGGACGCGGCGCACGACCGTCTCCACGTCGTCGTAGCTCTCGGGGCGCAGTACGTACGCGGGCAGCTGCGGCGTGCCCTCGAGTACGGCGCTGACGCGGGCCTCCGTCGAGGTCGGAGCGGCGGGAGAGGGCACGGCACTTGGGACCGCGCGCTGCGACTGGGCCTGGGCATAGCTCGAAGGCGTGTCGTACGCGCCGGGACGGTAGGCGGTGTCGCGCGCGGCGGCCGTCGCGCCACCGTATGAGCTCGCGTGCCGGTCGGCCTCTCCGACCAGCTGGCCGGAACGCGTGTAGACGGCGACGGACTCGGCCTCCCCGCGGCGGGTCTGACCGAGCATGCCGTTGCCGGAGTCGCTCGGCTCATATCCACGATAGCTGTCGTGGGTGGGCTGTCCGTAACCGGCGGGATAATCGTCGTAACCGGCGTCATCGCCCTCGCCAAAATAGTCGTCGTATGGCTCGTCGCCGTAGGGCTCGGGCGCAACATCGCGGCCAGCGCCAAAACGGCTCTTGATATCGTCCAAAAAGCTCACGTTCGTACCTCTCTTTGCGCCGTGTATGGGCGTACTCGCCTATCTTACTGCAAAGGATGGGTCAAAAACCACACGCCCTAGGCGAACGATAGTCGAACCCTCCTCCAACGCGACCTCGAAATCCTCGCTCATCCCGCAGGAGAGTTCCCGCAAGGGCAGGCCGCTCTCACGCGAGAGCTCGTCGCGCAACTCGCGCAAGCCGGAAAAGCACGCACGCGCCCTGTCCTTATCCCCTCGCGGGGCCATCGTCATAAGCCCCTCGATGCGGATTCCACAAAGACTCTGCAGCTCATCAAAGGAGGCGCGCAGCTCACTGGGGGCAAAACCGCCCTTGGTCTCCTCACCGCTCACGTTGACCTCGATGAGGATGGATTGCGGGGCCACGAGCTCGCCCGCCTCGAGCCGTCGTTCGGCGCGCGCAGCGAGGGCGCGGGCGAGATGCAGCGAGCCGATGGAATGGACGAGCTCCACACGGCCGAGCACCGCGTTGATCTTGTTGGTTTGGAGGTTCCCGATCATATCGAAGCGTACCGGGGGCACATCGGGCCGCAGGGAAAGCCCCTCGAGCTTGCAGTTGAGCTCCTGCGGGCGATTCTCGCCAAAGACGCGGTACCCGGCATGGATGGCGGCCACGACCTCGTCTACGCCCACGGTCTTGGAAACCGCCACGAGCGTCGCGTCCTCGCGCGCACGGCCGCTCGCCGCCAGCGCGGCGTCCATACGACCGAGTATCTCCTCGCGACGCTCGGCGATCCGAGCGGCATACCTCTCGTCCATTCGGCACTCCTCGACACCTGCGGCCGTCACGCCGCCTTTTGAGATACAAAGACGCCGAGCGCACGCGCGCGGCCCGGCACGCCGTCATACTAACGCAACGGATGCGGCCCCGCCGAGCGGGCACCGCATCCCAAGACAATCGCTATATCGAGCGCTTTGACCCTACTCGCCCTCCGCGGTGGCGTCGGCGATGAGCGCCGCGAGCTCCGCGCCCACCTCGTCCGGGGCGAGCGCCGCGACGTAACGGGCGTCGCACGCGGGATCGAGCGTCACGCCCTCGCCGGAGGGGATGCGCATGCCCTCGAGCTCCTCCTCGTCGGCCTCGGCGATGTCGTCGGCGCTCAGGCGCTGACCGGTGAGCAGGAACACCAGGCGGTAGGCGCACTCCATGGAGATGCCCGCGATGCGGTCGAGGTAGCGCGACACCATGACGGTGCGGCGGAAGTCGTCCATCTGGGCGTCGTCGGCGACCTCCATCGTCTCGGTACGGTTGAAGACGCGGAAGAACTCCTGGTAGGCGCCGTGCACGGCCTCGTCCTCCTCGGAGAGCGCGAGCACCGCGGCGAGGTCGTTGTTCACCAGGGCGGCGGCGGTGGAGCCCAGCACCTGGTAGACGCTCGCCGCCTCCTGCTCGATGAGCGCGACCATCTGCGGCGGGAACTCGATGTCGTTGTTGACCTTGCGCTTGGCGGCGCGAGCGATGCGGCGCACCTTGTCGCTCATGCGCTGCAGGTTGAAATCGATGTAGATGATGGTCTGGAGCAGGCGGAAGTCCGACGCGACGGGCGACTGCGTGGCGATGAGGTTGTAGCACACGGCCTCGAGGTTGGCGCAGCGGGCGTCGATCTTATAGGTCTTTTTCTTGGCACGACGGGCCAGCTCCATGTCGTCGGTCACAAAGGCGGTGACCGCGTCGTGCAGGGTGAGGTCGATGGCCTCGAAGATGGAGAGCATCTCGTGGCGCGCCTCGATGAGCTGGCGGGAGAAGAGCTTGCGCATGTGCGACTCCTAACTGACGTGATGTGTCATTTGGGGTCTGACCCCAAATGACACATCGTGGGCGGGACTAGCCGAAGCGGCCGGTGATGTAATCCTCGGTGCGCTTGTCCATGGGCGAGGTGAAGATGGCGTCGGTCTCGCCGTACTCGATGAGCGTGGCGGGCTCGCCGGCGACCTCCTGCAGGAAGAACGCCGTGTGGTCGGAGATGCGCGCGGCCTGCTGCATGTTGTGGGTCACGATGATGATCGTCATCTCGGGCGCGAGCTCGGCCATGAGGTCCTCGACCTTCTGCACGCTCGTGGGGTCGATGGCCGAGCAGGGCTCGTCCATGAGCAGCACGTCGGGCTGGACCGCGAGCACACGGGCGATGCACAGGCGCTGCTGCTGGCCGCCGGAGAGCGCCAGGCCGTCCTTGCCCAGCTGACCGGAGACCTCCTTCCACAGGTTGGCGCGCTTGAGCGACTCCTCGACGATGTCGTCGAGGTCGCTCTTGCTGGTCACGCCCTGCAGGCGCGGACCGAAGGCCACGTTCTCGTAGATGGACTTGGGGAACGGGTTGGGCTGCTGGAAGATCATGCCCACGCGGCGGCGCAGGTCGACCGGGTCGACGCCCTCCGCGTAGATGTTCGCGCCGTCGAGCTCCATGGCGCCCTCGTTGCGCGTGCCCTCGATCAGGTCGTTCATGCGGTTCATGCAGCGCAGGAAGGTCGACTTGCCGCAGCCGGACGGGCCGATGAACGCGGTGATCTTGTTCTTGGCGATGTTGAGGTTCACGTCGGTGAGCGCGTGGAAGTCGCCGTACCAGAAGTTGAAGTCGGAGACGGTGATCGCGCTCTCGGCGGGCGCGGGCGCGTTGCGGTAAACAGTCACGGAAAAGCTCCTTTTACTTGCTCTTGCGGGAGAGCCAGCGGGCGAACAGGTTGAAGGCGAGGATGATCGCCATGAGCAGCAAGGCGGTGCCGTACGCGGCGTTCATGTTGATGCCGTCGTTGGCCAGCAGGTACAGATGGACCGTCATGGGGCGGCCGGAGTCGAGCGGGCTGATGGGCATGTTGATGGCCTGACCCATGGTGTAGAGGACCACGGCCGTCTCGCCGATGGCGCGGCCGATGCCGAGCACGATGCCCGTGGCGATGCGCCCGAAGGCGGAAGGCAGCACGATGCGGCTCACGACCTGCCACTTGGTGGCGCCCAGGCCGTAGGCGCCCCAGCGGATGTAGCGGGGCACGGCGCGAATGGCCTCCTCGGTGGTGCGCATGATGATGGGCAGCATGAGCAGCGCCAGGGCCATGGCGGCCGAGAACATGGAGAGCCCCAGACCCATGGCCTCGACGAACAGGGCGTAACCGAACAGGCCCATGACGATCGAGGGGACGGAGGCGAGCGTGTCGGCAGCGTAGCGGATGATGTTCACCAGGCGGCCCTGCTTGGCGTACTCGGCAAGGTAGACGGCGGCGAGCACGGCGATGGGCGTGCAGATGAGCATGGCGAGCGCCGTCACGTAGACGGTCGACACGATGGTGGGCCAAATGCCGCCCTCGGCGTTGACGCCCTCGGGCCAGCCGAAGATGAAGTCGAGCGAGATGTGCGGCAGGCCGTTGATCACCACGTAGGCGATGATGGCGATGAGCACGAGCGTGGTGATGGCGGCAGCCACGCGGAACACGCCGAGCATGATGGCGTTGCTCGTGTTCTTGGAGATGCGCTCGGACTTACCGTTGGCGAGCGCGCGCTTGATGCGCTGGGCGGACGAGACCTGCTCGGCCTGAGCGCCGTCGGCGACGCCGCCGCCCTGCATGTTGGGATCGTTTGATGCGGACATGCGCTTACCCCTTCCTCATCTTGGAGAGCAGGCGCACGAGGCCCACGAGGGAGGCGGACACGATAAAGAGCACCACGCCCATGCCGAAGAGGGCCGTGCGGTGCAGGCCGGAGGAGTAGCTCATGTCGAGCGCGATCTGGCTCGTGAGCGTGGACACCGGGCTGGAAATGGACTCGGGGATGACGGGCGCGTTGCCCACGACCATGAGCACGGCCATGGTCTCGCCGATGGCGCGGCCCATGCCGAGCACAATGGCGTCGACGATACCAAACTTGGCAGCGGGCAGCACGACCTTGTAGATGGTCTGCCACTTGGTGGCGCCCATGGCGAAGGACGCCTCGCGGATGCCCATGGGAATGGAGTTCAGTGCGTCGATGGTAAGCGTGGTGATGGTGGGCACGATCATGATGGCCAGCACGAACCACGCGGTCAGCGCGCCAAAGCCCAGGCCACCCGTGAGGTCGGCGACGAACGGGCGGATGATCACCATGCCAAAGAAGCCGTAAATGATCGAGGGGATGCCGGCGAGCAGGTCGACGGCGGGGCTGATCATCGCGCGCACGCGGGCGGAGGCGATCTCGGTCAGGTACACGGCCGTCCCCACACCGAGCGGCACGCCCAGCACGAGCGCGCCCACCGTGACGAGCGCGGTGCCCGCCGCGAGCGACAGGATGCCGTAGTGGCCCTCGGTGGGGGCCCAGGTGAAGCTGAAGAAGTTCGCCAGCCCGATGTCGGTGAACACGGGGGCCGCCTGCATCATCGTGAAGGCGAAGATGAGGACGACCGTGACCACGGCCAGGAAGGCGCAGACGAAGAACAGGTACTGGAGCGCCTTCTCCTTGAGGTAGGTGCCGCGCGACACGAGCGCGAGGTCGCGTTTGCGGCCGGCGGCATCGGCGGCGGGGGACTGCTCGCGGGGCTCGGCGGCGTTCGTCTTGACGTCAGCGTCGTTGGTTGCCATGGGCTACTCCCCTCCCTTCTCGTCGGTACCGGCCGGGATGAAGCCGGCCTCGCGGATCTGCGGAGCCATCTCGTCGGAGAGGACGTAGTCGATGTACTCGTCGGCGGCGCCGGTGGGCTCGCCCTTGGTGAAGAAGTACAGGTCGCGCGAGATGGGGTATTCGCCCGTGGAGATCGTGTCCTCGGAAGGCGCCACGCCGTTGACGCTCAGAGCGCTCACGAAGGTGGTGGCGTACTTGGAATCGACGAAGCCCATGGAGATGTAGCCGATGGCGCCACGGGAGCGACTCACCACGTCGCGCACCTGGCCGGTGCCGGAGAGCACCGCCGCGCGGCGATCGAAGGGCGCTCCGTCCATGACGATGGACTTGAACGCCTCGCGCGTGCCGGAGGCCTCATCGCGGTTCACGAGCTGGATGGCGAGATCCTCGCCGCCCACCTCGCTCCAGTTGGTGATCTTGCCCGCGTAGATGTCGCGCAGCTGATCGACGCTCAGGTCCTTGACCGGGTTCTCCTCGTTCACGATGACGGCGATGCCGTCGTGGGCCACGGGGATGGTGGTGAGGCCGAGCGACTGCTCCTGCTCATTCAACCCGCGCGAGGACGTCGCGATCTCGGCGGTGCCGTTTGAGACCGCCTCGATGCCCGCCGACGAGCCCAGGCCGCTCACGAGCACGCCCGTGCCCGTCTCCTCCTTGAAGAGCTCGGCGGCCTGCTCCGCAATGGGCAGGCAGGTGGTTGAGCCGGCGACCGTGATGGACTCCGTCACCCCGCCCGTGCTGCATGCGGTGAGCGCAAAGATTGTCGATACGGAAACTGCCGCCGTCGAAATGACCAGCGGGATGCGGCGCCGCACATGCGGGCCGGGGCCTTCCGTCTTGTAGTCGGTGCGGGTCATCCAGGGATGCAGGCCGCAAAGGAAGGCGCTACGGGTACGTCGCACGGAGGGACTCCCATCTCTTCGAGCGATTGACGCAAGCGCTCGGACGCATCCAGCGCCCGCGCGATATGACGATATGGTATCAAATGTTTTACCAGCGTCAGCGCTCGATGTGGTCCCCTCTGAAAGAATGACACCCTAGATGAGGACCTCAGATTAGGGACAGTCCCTAATTTGAGGTCCCCTCATTTGAGGTTACGACTCGGCTTTGGCGATGAGCGAGGAGAGGGCCTCCCCCACCTCGTCGGGGGCGAGCGCCGCCACGTAGCGGGCGTCGCGCTCCGGATCGAGCGTCACGCCCTCGCCGGCGGGCACGCGCATGCTCTCCAGCTCGTCCTCGTCGATATCCGCAAGGTCGGCCGCGCTCAGGCGCTGACCGGTGAGCAGGAAGGCCAACCGAAATGCCGCATCGATCGAGATGGCGGCGATGCGGTCCAGATAACGCGACACCATGACCACGCGGCGCAGGTCGTCCAGCGCCGAGTCGTCCGCCATCTCCTCGGCGTTCATGCGGTTGAACGTGCGGAAGAACTGCTCGTAGATGTCGTGCACGGCCTCGTCCTGATCCATCAGGCTCATCATGGATCCCAGGTCGTTGCTCACGAGCGCAGACACCGAGGCGCCCAGCACGCGATAGACGCAATCCGCCTCGCGCTGGATGAGGTCGGTGAGCTCGGTCGGCAGCTCGATCTCGAACGTGACCTTATGACGTGCGGCGCGCGCGACGCGGCGCACCTTGTCGCTCATGCGCTGCAGGTTGAAATTCACGTAGATGATCGTCTGGAGCAGTCGGAAGTCCGATGCCACGGGCGACTGCGTGGCGATGAGGTTGTAGCACACCGCCTCGAGGTTGGCGCTCCGCGCGTCGATCTGCATCGTGGCCGCCTGGGTCTTTTTGGCCAGGCCCTTGTCGTTGGTGACGAACGCGGTCACGGCGTCATGCAGGGAAAGGTCGATGGCCTCGAAGATGGAGAGCATCTCGTGGCGCGCCTCGATGAGCTGGCGGGAGAAGAGCTTGCGCATGGGCATCCTTAGGACGGTGCGGGTAATCTCTGCCAGTGTAGGCGCGCGCGGCCATCGACTCGGTAAAGGGCGTGTCAGGGGTCTGTCAGGGGTCTACGCCCATCGGTGCGGGCTTGGGGTTGCGCGACGCTTTGCGCGCGCTTCTGGCAGTAGCCGCTGCGCCGCACAGGGCCGCTTGGCACTCGCCGAAGCGACAGTGTGTCTCTAGAAAGAGCCCTTTGCCGCAGTGAGCACATAGATCGAACGTGCCATGCACCCAACGGATCCACGACAGGCCTTAAACGATGTATCTCCTGCAGCTACTCAACCATGTACGCGAGGGCAGCATGGCGCCCGGTCTTGCCGTTCTCGGCGCGGTAGGAGAAGAATCGGTCGTTTTCGCGGACCGTGGAGAGATGCAAGTCCTCGATCTGACTGCGCGGAACCCCTGCCTCGACGAGAGCCTGCTGAATTGCACGGGACAGGCTCAGCAGGCGCGTCTTTCCGGCGTTTTCCCAGCCGAACTCGGCGTCGAACTTCTCGATGAGGTCCTCGGACACCTCGTACTCATCACCTTGGATATGCGGGCCGATGTAGACGCGTATGTCCTCGGGCACGCAGCCCGTCTCCGCCATGAGCACGCGGGCCGCCTTGGCGGCGATGCGGGCGTACGTCCCCTTCCAACCGGAGTGGACGACGGCGAAGCCCTGCGGCGCCGTGAGAATCACGGGAACGCAATCGGCAAAGCAGAGCATGACGGGCACGCCCGACGTCGTGCACACGATGGCGTCGGCCCCTTCCCCGATCTGGGACCGCACGCGTTCGAGCTCGTCCGCGCAGGCAGAGCGCACCACGGCGACGTGATCCCCATGCACCTGATTGGGCACCAGCAACCGCTCGAGGGCGCCCGCGCACCCGAGCGCCGCAAGCGCGCGACGGCGGTTCTCCTCAACGCAGGCGATGTCGTCCCCCACGTGGGACCCCAGATTCAGGGAGGCGAACGGCGCGCCGGAAACGCCACCCGTACGCTCCGTGAACCCAAACCGCACGCCCTGGTCATGCGACGCAACAAGCGTCACGCCATCAACCTGTACACGCTCCACATCCATCCCCTTTCCGCTCCCCGTGCCAAAGATACCTGTCCCAACACGCGGTACTTTTGGAGTTGTACCCAGTGAAATCCGTTCCCCTCACAGGCCCAAGCATCCTCGCGGCCCCTTTTTCGTGTGAGAGCTGCGAAGCCATCAAGCTTGAGGCATCTTCCAGCGCCAACAACGTAAACGAAAGGAGGGGCCCGGCATTTGCCTAAGCAAACATTCCGCAGCCGCCGAGCAAAACTCGGCGAGCGAGGACGTTTGCGTGGCAAATGCCGGACCCCTCCGTCAGGTCCGTTACCCCGCGCTAGAAGTTGCCGCGCTTGAGGAAGTCGGGCAGCTCGAACTGGTCGTTGCCAAAGTTTGGCAGCTCGGTCCCGCCGATGTTGCGCGTGGGCGCAGCGGGGGCGGAAGCGGGCTCAGACGAGCGCTCGGAACGAGGGGCCTTGGAGGCCGCGAACAGCTCGTCCTGACGGTTGACGTTGGAGTCGGAGAAGCCCGTGGCGATGACGGTGATGCGCACCTGGTCGCCCAGGGACTCGTCCACAACGGTACCGAAGATGATGTTGGCGTCGGGGTCGACGGCGTTGGCGACGAGGTCGGCGGCGTCGTTGATCTCCTGGATGCCCAGGTCCTTGGAACCGGCGATGGAGAGCAGGACGCGCGTGGCGCCGTCGACGGAGCTCTCGAGCAGCGGGCTGGAGATGGCCTGCTGGGCGGCGTCGACGGCACGCGTGTCACCGGAGGCGACGCCGATGCCCATCATGGCGGTGCCGGCCTGCTTCATGATGGTCTTGACGTCGGCGAAGTCGAGGTTGATGACGCCCGGGACGGTGATGAGGTCCGTGATGCCCTGGGTGCCCTGGGACAGAACGCCGTCGGCCGTGGTGAAGGCCTCGAGCATGGTGGTCTTCTTCTCGGCGATGTCGAGCAGGCGGTCGTTCGGGATGACGATCATCGTGTCGACGGATTCGGCGAGCGTCTTGATGCCCTCCTCGGCGGAATTCTTGCGCTTACGGCCCTCAAAGGTAAAGGGCTTGGTCACGACGGCGACGGTCAGCGCGCCCACGTCGTTCATGGCGATGTCGGCCACGATGGGAGCGGCGCCCGTACCGGTGCCACCACCCTCACCGCAGGTGATGAAGACCATGTCGGCGCCGGCGAGCGCCTCGGCGATGTCGTCCCGGCTCTCCTCGGCGGCCTTGCGACCGACCTCGGGGTTGGCGCCGGCACCCAGACCGCGGGTGATGTCGGTGCCGATGTGCACCTTGATGTCGGCGTCGGAGATGGCGAGGGCCTGGGCGTCCGTATTGATGGCGACGAACTCGACGCCGCGGATGCCCTCCTCGATCATGCGGTTCACGGCGTTCGTACCGCCACCGCCCACGCCGACGACCTTGATGACAGCAAGGTAGTTGTTGATCTCGTTCTCGTGCATGTGCGGTCCTCCGAACACTATGTTGCAAGCCCTTTGGGCGAACGTCACCACGTTAACCCTCAACTAGAGATTAAAAGTCGAGGTAAACCGTGTTATGTTTGCACAAAATGCGCCGTCAAGTCAAACCCGACCTGCGCATATTGTGAAGTATACGGCATTTCCGCAGGTATTCACAAAGACCGTTCGGCGGAGCGCGAACGGCAGCGCGGACCTCGCAACGTGGAGCGCCTCATCGGGCAGTGCTCGCACCCGCAAAGACGCACGGGAAACGCCCCCTCGCGGACGATCGCACGCGTCGCGTGAACGCATCGAACGCAGTTGCGATCCCCCTACTGAGGCGCGCTGCGGAACGTGTACGCTCCGGGCTCGCGCACGTTGATGTACGTCACGCCGGTCTGCTCGGCGAGGAGTTTGGTGACCACGCGCTCCTTCTCGACGATATTGTCCGGGGCGCCCAGGGACACCTCGACGCCCGAGAGCAGGTTGGCCGAGATCGCCTCGACCGAGGCGACCGACATGCTCTTTATCTGCGCCACGAACTCGGGAGAGAACCCGTTGGCGTACTCAAGCCCGGCGAGCACGACCTTGGAGTTCACGCTCTCGCCGCTCTTGGGCGACACGTCGCTCGGGACGTCGGTGAGCAGCAGGCACCCCGCGTCCTGGGCGACGCGAAGGGCGGCGTCCTGGCCGGAGAGCAGCGTTGCGCCCTCGGGCACGGACCCGTCCTCGCCCACCTCGACCTCGTTGCCCTCCGCGTCGACGGCGGCGAGAAGCGTGACGGGCGCGATCCACGTCCCGTCGTCGCCGATCGCCCAAGCAACCTCGTCCGCCGTCACGTAGGCGATGGCGCTCATCTTGCGCTCGACGGGCGTGATGACGAGGGTGTGGGGCCATACGCGCTCGATCTCGATGTCCTTGATCCAAGGGCTGGCCTGCAGCTGCTCGAGGATGGCGTCCTCGTCCACGTTGAGCAGCGTGGTGCCGTCGGGGACGTCGACGAGCGCCTCCGCCGTGGCCTGGTCCATGTGGTCGCTGCCCATCACGCGCACCTCGGTCGCCGCCAGCAGCGAGGAGTTCGCGATGACGACGGCGAGCAGGATGACCGCGATGAAGCCGCCCGCCGCCACGAACACGACGCTGCGGCTGGGCGTGGGGATGTTGAGGCGCGACGCCAGGCTGGAGAAGAAGGACCCGATCGCGGACGCCACGCCCGCAAGCGGGCTGAGCGCGCGCTTGAGCACGCCGCCGGACGCCTGGGGCTTGACCTTGGGAGCGCCCGTCTTGACCCGCAGGGGCTTTGATCCGCCCTTGGGCAGGCCCTTGGCGTTCGGAGGCAACGTGACGCCCCCGGCACTCATGCGCTTGGCGCCGCCGGGCATCTTTGCCTTGGGGATCTTGACGCCGCCGCTGGGAGACGGAGCCCCCGCGGGTCCGGCCGCGCGCTGAGCCGCGGCGCGGACGGCCGCGGGCGAGGCGACGGGGCGCGTGCCGTGGGGCATGGCCTTTTGCCGGCCCCCGCCGGACGCGAGGCCCTGCTTGCGCACGGACGGTCGGTTGGCCCCCGCGCCGGGTCGCGCGGCGGGACGTACAGCCGGCTTGGAACCGGAGCGGGCAGCTGGCTTGGAACCGGAGCGGACGGTTGGCTTGGCAGCCGGCTTGACGGCGGGCTTGGACGCGCCGCCAACGGCAGCGCGGGACGAAGCGGCGGAGCGGCGCGAACCGGCAGGCCCCGCCGGCTTGGGTGCGGAGGCGGACCTTGCGGCCGAGGCACGACGATAGGTAGGCTTTGGCGCCCTAGAAGCCGAGGAATTTGACTTCGGGTTGAAGCTCGACGCCATACCTCTCCCTTACCGTCTTGTGCACGTGCCGTATGACCGCCGCGACATCGGCCGCGGAGGCGGTTCCCTTGTTAACGATAAAGTTAGCGTGAACGGGCGAGACTTCCGCCCCTCCCTGCGAAAAACCCTTTAATCCGCACTCCTCGATCAGGGCCCCCACCGCGCGGTCGGGCGGGTTGCGGAACACCGATCCGCACGAGGGCACACCCAGGGGCTGGGTGCGGCGCCGCCGGGTGAGCGAGCGCTCCATGCGCGCGCGAATCTCGTCCTTGACGCCCTGCGCGAGCTCAAGTGTGACCTCGAGGACGATCTCGTCGCGCGGCAGCCCGCACGTGCGATACCCCCACGTCACGTCATCGCGCCCGTAATGGCGAATGCCCTCGCCGGGCTTGTACGTCACCACGTCGCACACGAGCGAGCCGATCCACTCGGTGCGCGAGCCGGCGTTCATGGAGATCGCGCCGCCCACCGTGCCGGGAATGCCCACGGCGAACTCGAGGCCCGAGAGCTCCTTGGAGAGCGCCTCGTTGACCAGGCGCGCGAGGATGGCACCGGCGCCCACGGTGATGGTGCGGCCGTCCTCCCCCAGCACGAAGCGAGAGAACTCACTGCCGAGCGTGATGACCGCGCCGCGATAGCCCTCGTCGGCGACGAGCAGATTGGAGCCCTTGCCGATGATGACCCACGGCACGCGCTCGCGAGCGAGCACCTCGATGGTGCGGCGCAGGGAGTGGTAGCTGTGACAGGTGATGAAGAGATCGGCCTTGCCGCCAATGCGGTAGCTCGTGTGGCGAGCCAGCTTTTCCTGCTCGATGACATCCGTATCGATCATGCCGGAAAGCGACATGACGGCATTGAACACGCCCATGGATTAGCTGTCCTTGTCCGCGACGTGCGCGAGGTACTCCGGACCCACGGTCGTGACGTCGCCGGCGCCCATGGTGATGAGCAGGTCGCCCGTCTGGACGACCTCGTCCAGACACGTCATGAGCGCCTGGTGGTCGGCCACGTAGCGCACCTGCTTGTCGGGGTGCGCGGCGCGGATCTTGTCGGCGAGCATCTTGCTCGTGACGCCGGGGATGGGCATCTCGCCGGCGGGGAACACGTCGATGAGTACCACGGTGTCGGCATCGGCGAACGCGTCGACGAAGTCATCGCAGAGCGCCTGGAGGCGCGTGTAGCGATGCGGCTGGAACACAACGGCGACCTTGGCGAAGTCGAGGGATTTGGCGGCATGGAGCGTCGCCTTGACCTCGGTGGGATGGTGGCCGTAGTCATCCACGAGCATGACGCCGCGCGTCTCGCCCACGTGCGTGAAGCGGCGGCGCGCACCCTCGAAGGTGGACAGGGCGCGGGCCGCGTCCTCGGTGTCAAGACCGAGCACATAGGCGGAGGCAAGGGCGGCCGTGGCGTTGAGCATGTTGTGGCGGCCGGGGTTGTTCTTGATGGCGACCGTGCGCACCGCGCCGTCGGGCAGGGTGACACGAAAATCAGTGCCGAAGGCATGGCTCGAGGCCATGGGTGCGCAGGACACGTCGAAACCCTCGCCCTCACCGTAGGTGAGCACCGCGCGCCCCGTCGAGCGGGCGAGCTCGACCAGATGCGGGTCCTCGCCGCACACGATGACCGTGCCGTCTTCGCCCACGAGGTTCATGAACGCGCAGAACGTGTCCTCGATCTCCTCGAGTGAGCTGTAATGGTCCATGTGGTCGGCCTCCACGTTGGTCACGATGACCACATGGGGGTTGAGGTAGAGGAAGGAGCTGTCCGACTCGTCGGCCTCCACGACGAAGTACTCGCCGTCGCCGTTCTTGCCGTTGGTGCCGTAGCCCTCAACAACGCCACCGATGAGGAAGCTCGGGTCGAGCCCCATGCGATCGAGCATGGTGGCCACCATCGAGGACGTGGTGGTCTTGCCGTGCGTGCCGGCGGCGGCGACCGTCGTGCGGCCGTAGCCGAGCGCGGAGAGCATCTTGGCGCGGTGCCACACGGGAATGCCGAGCTCGCGGGCGCGCATGAGCTCCGGGTTCGTCTCGGGGATGGCGGTGGAGACCACGACGACGTCGGGCTGCACCGCGTCGATCGTGGCGGCCTCGTGGCCCACATGGACCTCGACGCCGGCGCGCGTGAGCTGGCGGACGTAGCGGGAGGTCTTGAGGTCGGAACCCGTCACCTTGAAGCCCCGCTCGTGCAGCACCAGCGCGATGCCGCTCATGCCGGCACCGCCCACACCGATGAAGTGGGCGCTCTTGAACGTCGGGGCGGTGGTTGCCTCGGGGACTGCAATGGTCGACATGACGTCTCCTCGCGTGATCGTATGCGTAAACTATCTAAGTATAAGCCATTCTCATGGTCATCCCCAGATTGGCACAACCGCCGACCGCCTCGGGGCGGGGCGCATTGTCCCGTGCTCGGACAGTCCTGACTCGCGCGGGACAATGCGCCCCGCCCCGAGGCTACGGTTGTTCATCTGGGCAATAAGGCTGAGACGCATGGTTATTCGAAAAGCGCGAAAACACGCTGCCGCGTGAAGGGGAATCCGGTTCCCCATCACGCATGGGTGAGGGACTCCAGCTCGTCGGCGAGGTGCTGGGCGGCCCTGTCCTGCGCCAAGCCCTTGGCGGCAGCGCGCATGCTCTCGCGGCGGGCGGGGTTGGTCAGCGCATCCAGCAGGTCGCGCGCGAACGCCTCGCCGTCGATATCGGCGTCGGCGTGGACCGTCGCGGCCCCGGCGTCAACCAGCAGGCGCGCGTTCACGGTCTGGTGATCCGCCGTGGCAAAGGGGTACGGGACGAGGATCGAAGGCACGGCGAGCGCCGCGATCTCAGCGACCGAGGAGGCCCCGGCGCGCGACAGCACGACGTCGGCGGCGGCGAGCACATCGCCCATGTCGTCGATATAGGCTCGGACCTGCCAGCGCTTCGCCTCGGCATCGCTCAGACAAAGCAGCTCGCACGCCTCCTCGTAGCCCTTCTCGCCCGTCGACTGCACCACGTACACGTCCTCGATGTCCAGCACATCGCCCTTGAGCGCGGCGAGACGCTCGTTCAGGTGCTTGGCGCCCAGCGAGCCGCCAAAGACCAAGAGCATGGTCGCGTCCTCGGGGATGCCCAGCGCGGCGCGTCCGCGGGAGCGATCGCCCTCGAGCACGCTGCGGCGCACCGGGTTGCCGGTGAACACGATGCGCGTCGAGGCGCCTGCGCGGTCGCGCAGCACGCCCTCCGCCCCAGGCTGCCCCAAGGCGATGAGGCTCGCCAGCTTGGCGGATTGCTTGTTCGCCAGGCCGGAAACCGAGTTCTGCTCATGCAGGGCCACCGGAACGCCGAGCTTGGCGGCGGCGCGCACGAGCGGCAGCTCGAGATACGCGCCAAAGCCGATCGCGACGTCGGGCTGCGGAATCTCGCCCTCGCGGAACTCCTTGAGCAGGCGGCGCTCCTCGCGGGCGAGATGCACGAGCGCCGTGGCGAGGGTCCAGGGGCGCTGGCGGTCAAAGCCCGTCACATGGACAGGATGGAACGGAAAGCCCGCCTGAGGGACGAGCGTGCCCTCCAGACGACGCGTCTCGCCAAAGAAGTGGACGTCGTGGCCACGGCGGCGCAGCTCGTCGGCCAGCGCGAGCGCCGGATTCACGTGTCCGGCGGTTCCTCCCGCCGCGATGGCAACCACCAGGCGCCTCTTATCGGTCATAACGGCTCCTCCCCGTCGATCGCCCATCATCATAGCGCCTCGTCTCACCCGAGCGGCGCGGGCGAGGCGAAGGCGACACATCCCCGTAGTCGACGCGCGGGCGGTCGCCCCGCGGGCGCAGGCGGTCCTGAGCGCTGCCGCCCAAATCGATGCGCTCATATCCTGACCCGCGACCGCCCTCATCGCGTATGCCGCGAGGGGTGCGGTATCCACCCGCCGCTCCCCGCGAGCGGGCGGCGCTGCGGCCGCCGTCATAGACGCTCAGGCCTTGACCGCGATATCCCGTGGAACGAGGCGCGCGTCCCTCGCCGGGCAGAGGGCCGGCATCGCCCTGCCCGCGTCGCGAAGACCTCGTCCGCGCAGGACCGGCGGTGCTCCTGCCCATATACGTGGAGATGTCCTGCTGCTCGCGCTCGCTCAGGCGCGCCGTGCGCATGGAGCCCCGACGAATCGAGGGGCGCTCGCGACCCGCGACCTCATCGTCACCGGAGGCGGACCCAAGCACGGCCAGGCCGGCACGGCGGCGGTCGGCGGCAGTCTGCACGTTGCTCTCAACCGAGACGCGAAAGATCAGCCCGGCGAGGATGAGCGAGGTCAGCACCGATGAGCCGCCGTAGCTGATGAACGGTAGGGGCTTGCCCGTCATGGGCAGCAGGCCCAGGATGCCAAAGGTGTTGATGATGAACTGGATGAGCAGCACGAACGAGCAGCCCGAGGCGATGAGCTGCCCGTGCAGCGAGGCGGAGCGGCGCGCGATGTAGAACCCGGCGGCGATCATGGACAGGAACACCAAGACGAATATGGCCGTCCCCACAAAGCCGAGCTCCTCGCCGATGATGGCGAGGATGTAGTCGTTATGCGCCTCCGGCAGGTAGTTGTACTTCATGGTGGAGTTGCCGATGCCGCGCCCGAACGGACCGCCCGAGGCGAACGCCATGATCGCCAGCGTCGCCTGATAGCCGTCGCCAAAGGGGTCGCTCCATGGATCGAGGAACACGAGCAGGCGCGTGAAGCGGTACGACGAGGTGATGGCCAGCCCCACGGCCGCCACCACGAACACGGCGAAGAGCGCGCCGATCAAGCGGTACGAGATGCCGCAGATATACGCCATGGCGAACACCGTCACGGCGATGATGATCGTCGTGCCCAGGTCGGGCTCGGCAAAGATGAGAATCGCCGGCACGCCCAGGCAGATGGCCATCGACACCAAAAACGAGAACGTGTCGGTTACGCCGTCCTCGTAATAGTCGGACAGGATCTTGGCGGCCAGCACGATCACGGCGGGCTTGGCGAGCTCGGCGGGCTGCAGGTTGAAAAAGCCCAAGGGAATCCAGCGTGAGGCGCCCCAGGTATCGCCGCCGGCACCGACGGCGAGCACGACGAGCAGCAAGACGACGACGAAGGCCCACAGCACCTTGGAGGCGCTCGACCTGAACGCGCGCCAAGGAATGACGGCACGGGTGCCGATCACCGCGAACGCCACGAACCCGATCGCCATGAAGATGGCCTGGCGAAAGAGGAAGTACCACGAGCTGCCCTGCTCCTTGAGCGCTTCCACCGACGAGGCGGAGTACACCATGAGCAGGCCGAACGCGCAGATGGCGACCAGACAGCACACAAAGACCAGGCGCGGACGCATGATGCGCGCCGGCACGCCAGCGATCAGCTTCTCGCCCAGCTCGGAGTGACTGGTCGCGGTCGCCTTGCGCCTCGTGCGCTTGACGGGCCTGGAGGGCTCAGCATCGCCGCGCGTCCCGGGCGCCTTGTCGCCCGCCCCCTCGGACCGCCCGGGCGTCGGGCCGTCGGCGCCGTCCGCCTTCGCGCGACGAGCAGTGCCGAACGGCAAACGGAATCCCTTCTTGTTGTCCTCGCCCATCCCGGCGCCGCGCTCGCCCACGATGCGCTACGCCTCCTGGGCGGAAAGCTCCGCCACGTATGCACGGAACGCGTCGCCGCGCTCCTCGAATCCGGAGAACTCGTCAAAGGAGGCGCACGCCGGCGAGAGCAGGACCACGTCGCCGCGCTGCGCGAGCGAGCGCGCGACGTCCACCGCGTCGCGCAGGTCGTCCGCCTCGGCGATATCGATCTCGGCGGCGCCGCTCGCCTCGGAGAGCGCGGAGCGGAAGCGCTCGCGCGCCGCGCCAAAGCACACCACGGCGGCGGCGCGCGCGGCCACGACCTCCATGAAGTCCGCAAGCGGCGTCCCCTTGTCGGAGCCGCCCAGCAGCAGAATCACGCGGGTGTCGGGAAACGCCGAGAGCGCCTTTTCCACCGCGTCGGTGTTCGTCGCCTTGGAGTCGTTGATGTAGCGCACGCCCTCGACCTCGCCCACGGGCTCAACGCGATGCGGCAACGGCGCGAAGGCCGCGAGCCCGGCACGGACGCCCTCGGGCGACGCCCCGCAGGCCAGCGCGGCCGCGGCGGCGGCGAGGGCGTTCAGCACGTTGTGGTCGCCGGCGATCTTGAGCTCGTCGGCGCGCACGAGCGCCGTCTCCCGCCCATCGATGCGCACCACCAGGTGCCCATCGCGCACAAAGGCGGCGTGCGCGCCGCCCGCATCGGCAAGGCCGAGCTTGAGCACGCGGCGGCCGGGGACGTACACGCGATCGGCGAACGCGGCGATGCCCTCGTCCTCGACGTTCACGATGGCGAGGTCGGACTCGTCCAAGTTTCGGAACAAGTCGATCTTGGCCAGGGCGTAGTTCTCGTGCGTGCGATGCCACGCCAGGTGGTCGGGCGTGATGTTCAGCAGGATGGCGACGCGCGGGTGCAGCTCGGCAGTGGTCGCGATCTGGTAGCTGGAGAGCTCCGCGACGAACCACTCGCCCTCGGCGCGCCGATCGACCTCGTGGATCGCGGCGTTGCCGATGTTGCCCACCGCGACGCTCGCGAGGCCCGAGGCGCGCAGGAGCTCGTTAGTGAGGCTGGTGACGGTGGTCTTGCCGTTCGTGCCGGTGATGGCGCACCAGCGCTCGGGCGACAGGCGCCATGCGAACTCGGGCTCACCCATGATCTCGCCGCACGCGGCAGAGGCGTTGCGGAAGAACTCGGAGAACTCCGAGATGCCCGGGCTCGCCACGCAGATATCGTATGCGCCCTCGATGTCCTCGGTGCCATACGCAAAGCGCACGCCCGCCCCCTCGAGCTCCCGCGTCCGCTCGGTGGGAGCGGACTGGGCGCCCCCGTAGACGGTGACGGAGGTCACGCGGTCGCCCAGGTGATCGACGGCCCACGAGACGACCTCGAGGCCCGTCGAGCCCTGACCGAGGACGAGCAGGCTAAAACGTTGCGGTAACGGCATATGAGCATCCTATCCGAGCTGGAAGAACAGGGCGAGGCCCAGCGCGCCAAAGGCGGCGGAGACGATCCAAAAGCGAATGACGACCTTGGTCTCCGCCCAGCCCTTCTTTTCGAAATGATGGTGAATGGGGGCCATGAGGAACACGCGCTTGCCGGTGGTCTTAAAGCTCACGACCTGGATCATCACCGAGAGGGTCTCGGCGATGAACAGCCCGCCCACGACGAGCGACACGACCTCGGTGTTGGTGAGCACCGCCACGGCGGCAAGCGCGCCGCCCAGTGCGAGGGAGCCGGTATCGCCCATGAAGATCTGCGCGGGATAGGCGTTGAACCACAAGAAGCCGATGCAGCCTCCGGCGCAGGCCGCGCAGAAGATGGCGAGGTTCGCGTCGTGGCGGACAAAGCAGATGGCGGCCATGACGATCATGGAGATCATCACCGTGCCGCCCGCCAGGCCGTCGAGGCCATCGGTGAGGTTGACGGCGTTGGACATGCCCGCCAGCAGCAGGAACACGAAGACGAGATAGAGCCAGGGAATCCGGATGTCCATCCCGCCCACGGTGAGGGTGGTGGTGAGCACGCCCAGGTCGATGGTGAAGCCGCCCGGAAAGCGGATGACCGACGCCACGTCGCAATAGTTCACGGCGATGATAAAGAACACGAGGACGATCAGGGTGAGGCCGATCATCTTGCCCGTGGGCGTGAGGCCCAGCGAGCGCTTCTGCACCACCTTGGTGACGTCATCGAACAGGCCGAGCGCGCCGGTGGCGAGCATCGCGCCCACGGCGAGCAGCAGCTCGACGGTGGGACGGGCCATGATCAGGCAGGTGAAGCAGACGGCGAGCAGGATGATCACGCCGCCCATGGTGGGCGTGCCGGCCTTGACCAGGTGCGACTGGGGGCCGTCGGCGCGAATCTGCTGCCCGATGCCGTCTTTTTTGAGAAAGCGGATCCACAGGGGCATGATGAGCCCGGCGATCATCGCGGATATGAAGATGGCCAGAAAAACCTGGTAGGTGGGATACGCAGGGTTACCGAGCATCGGCGCACACCTCTTCCACAAAACGGTCGAGCCCGACAAAGCGCGAGCCCTTCACCAACACGAGGTCGCGCTCGCCGAGCACGCCGGCAAAACGCTTGATGAGCACATCGCAGGACGGCACCACCTGGACGTCGCCCTCGTCCATGCCCATGAGGCGCGCGGCGGCGGCCATCTCGTCAGCGAGCTCCCCGCCCACGCAGATGATCAGCCCGGGCCGCTTCGCCGCGGCATAGGCGCCCGTGAGCGCATGCAGGCGCGGCGCCTCGTCGCCCATCTCGCCCATCTCGCCCAGCACGGCGATGCGCGTGCCGGAGCACGGCAGGCTGCCCAGCAGGTCGAGGCCCGCGGCCATGGACTCCGGGCTCGCGTTGTACGAGCCGTCGATCACGCGGGCGCCGCATGCGGCATGGCGGACCTGTGCGCGGCGACCGGTCATCTCGAGCGAGGCGAACGCCTCGTCGATCTCGAAGGCGGGGACGCCCAGGCGATGCGCCACGGCCGCGGCGAACAGCGCGTTGGGGACCGACTGCGCACCGGGGATCGACAGGTGGGTCTTAAAGCTCGAACCGTCCTCGAACGTGATGTCGAAGTGGGCACGTCCGTCCTCGTCGAGCTCGATATGGGTCGCGCACACGTCGTCGTCGGTCGAGGTCCCGGCCAGCACCACGTCGATCCCCGCGGGACGGGCATAGCGCTCGATGATGTACGGCGTGAAGTCGTCCTCGCCGTGCAGCACCAGGGCCGAGTGATGGCCCTCGAAGTTCTCCGCGCTGGGGGGCATGCCCTCGACGATCTCCGCCTTGGCGCGGGCGATCCCCTCCCGGCTGCCGAGCATGCCGATATGCGAGGTCCCCACCTTGGTGATGATGCCAAAGGTGGGCTGGGCGCACGCCGTGAGGCGGCTGATCTCGCCAAAGTCGTTCATGCCCATCTCGAGCACGAGCATCTGCGTATCCGTCGGGGCCGACAGGATGGTGAGCGGCAGCCCAATGAGGTTGTTGTAGTTGCCCGCCGTGGCGTGCACGCGGTAGCGCTTGGAAAGGCACGCCGCCAGGACGTCCTTGGTCGTGGTCTTGCCGATCGATCCGGTCACGCCGATGACCGTGCAGCGCAGGCGGGCGCGATAGCCCTGGGCAAGGCGCAGCAGGAACTCGGTGGGGTCGTCGCAGGTAAGGACGGCGCACCCGCGCTCGCGGGCCATGGCGACGACCTCGTCCTCCGGGTCGCGCGTCATCACGACCGCGCCCGCGCCCAGCTCGATCGCCTTGAGCGCGAAGTCGTTGCCGTCCACGCGCTCGCCGGGAAATGCCACGAAGATGGCGTCCGGCTCGACGGCGCGCGAGTCGATGGTCACGCCCCGGCACATGCGGTCGGGGTCCCCCGCCGCAAGGCGCGCGCCCGTCGTGCTCTCGAGATACTTGACTGCGATCTCAACCATATGAGTGGCAACCTTTCCACTGCGGCACCATACAACCTATTGATGGTACCTCGACTCACCCGCATGGTGGTGCAGGCCATGTGAACCCTACCGCGTGGGCTTGATGCCCAGCGCCGGCAGGGCCGTCTCCATGATCGTCCTGAACACGGGCGTCGCCGCATCGGAGCCCGCCGCCGTGCCGTCGAGCGTGATGTAGCACATGGCGCGCGGGTCGCTCGTCGAGACGAAACCCATGAACGAGGACATGTAGTTATCCTCCAGATAGCCGTTCTGGCCCTCCGACGCGCGCTCCGCCGTGCCGGTCTTGCCCGAGACCTCATAGCCGACGACCTGCGCGAGCTTGCCCGTGCCCTCATCCACCACGGTGCGCATCATGTCCGCCACGGCGCGCGCGGTCTCCTCCGACACCACGCGCGTCTCGCCGTCCGTCCAATCGACCTCCTGGCCGGCACGGGTCTTGAGAAAGTGCGGCGTGGTCATGACGCCCTTGTTGGCGATGGCGCTCATGGCGCGGACCATCTGCACGGGCTCCACCGCAAGCGCTTGGCCAAAGGACATGGATCCCAGCGTCGCGCCGTCGTACTCGTCGCGGTCCTTGATGATGCCGAGCGACTCGCCCGGAAAGTCGATTCCCGTGGACGCGCCGAACCCAAAGTCGCCGATCACGTGGGCGTCGAAGTCGTCGGCCCCCACCTGTTGCCCCACGAGCACAAAGCCCGTGTTCGAGGAGCGGCGCATCATCTCCCGCAGCGTCATGGTCATGCCGTAGTCGCGCTTGTCGGCGTCGCGCACCTGGTCGTCGCCCACCTGGACCACCGCGGGCACCGAGAACTCGGTGTCGGGCGTCATGCCCTCGTGCTCGATGGCGGCGGCCGCCACGAACGACTTGAACACGGAGCCCGGCTCGTAGACGTCAGTCACCATGCGCAGGTTGAGGTCCGCATTGGAGGCGGAGGCGAGGTCCGTGGGGTCGAAGGTGGGATACGAGCAGCAGCAGATGATCTCGCCCGTGGTGGGATCGCTCACCATGACCGAGCCGTTCTTGGCCCCCACCCGCTCGACAACCTCGGCCAGGGCGTCCTCCGCGACGCGCTGGATGTTGGCGTCGAGGCCCAGCACGATGTCCATGCCGTCCTGCGCCGGCACCTTTTTGTACGCGCCGCCGGCGATGAACGAGCCGTCGAGCGCCCGCTCGCGCGCCAACGACCCGTTGACGCCCGTGAGGATCTCGTCGTACTGCTTTTCCAGGCCGGACACGCCCACGTTGTCCACGTTGACGATGCCCAGCACCTGCGAGGCGAGCGCCCCGTTGGGATACACGCGTTTGATGGCGGACTCGAACTCGATGCCCGTGATGTTCTTCTTTTCCAGGATCTCGGCGTCCGCCTCGTCGACCTGGCGCTTGACATACGCGAACGTGGTGTCCTGGTCGATCAGGTCGGAGACGAAATCCTCCTCCACGCCCAACACCTCGACGAGGGCCTTGATCGCCTTTTTGCGCTGCTTCTTCTCGATGAGCTGCGGATTGACGTAGACGTTCTTGCACTCGACGCTCGAGGCGAGCACCGTGCCGTTGCGGTCGTAGATCGTGCCGCGCTTGGCGTAGAGCACCTGGCTGGTGAGCCTGCGGGCATCTGCCTCGGCCTGGTACCGGTCTGCGTTCACCAGCTGGAAATCGGCGAGGCGCGCGGTGATGGCGAGGCCGGCGAGGCCCAGGCCCGCCATGAGGAACCCGTGGCGCGAAATGGGCTCGTTGGCGAGGTCGGAATGCAGCCAGTCGGTCTGGACGCGACGGCGCTCGCCCGAGGTGCGGCCCCCGCGCGAGCGAGGGTCTCGGGCACCGGGAGCCATGCGGTCAGCGCCGGCGCGACGGTCCGAGCCGGCGCGCGTCGATGCGTCACCGCGACCCGCGTAACGGCCGCGACGCGCGTCGCCGCGCGCGCCTTCCCTGCGGTCAAAACCGCGATTTCCGTTCCTATCAGACGACATGCGCAGCCGCCCTGCCGCCTACTCGCCGAGCGCGGGCGACGCACCCGCATCGGCGCTGACGGACGAATCGGTGTACTCGGTGAAGTCGAGGGTGACGCCGCTCTCGGCGGCCACCATGCCATAGCCCTCCGCAAGGTCGCGAATGCGCGTGGAGGAGCCGTAGACGGCGCGCATGACCTCGAGGTCGGAGCTCTGCTCCTGCTCCTCGGTAAGTTCGTTGGACAGCGTCGCCGCACTGTTGAGCGTCGACGTGGTGAGACCGGCGAGGGTCACGCGGAACAGGCCCAGGGCCACGAACAGCACCGCGAGCACCGCGAAGACCTTGACGCAATGTGTGAACTGGGGACTTACGTCCTGGCTCGCCTCGCGGCCGGCGCCCGCAACGACGTCGAGGCGCGGGCGCGCGTTCTCCGCCGGAGTCGGGGCCGGAGCGTAGCCGGCATGGGTTTGGGGCCGCATATCATAGGCATATGCTGCATTTGAGGTGTGGTAACCCATGATATGCGACCCTCCGTCCCGGAAAAGTAGAAAGCGAAACAAATGGCGCGGGGCGGATTCGCGGGCACCAAACGACTAGAGGCGTTCGGCGCAGCGGATCTTGGCCGATCGCGCTCGTGGGTTGCGCGCGACCTCCTCGGCCGTGGCAACCAGTGGTTTGCGGGTGGTGACCTTGACTATCGGCACGTTGCCGCACACGCACACCGGGATATCCGGCGGGCAGGTGCACCCCTGCGAGAGCTCCTGGAACAGGCGCTTGACGATGCGGTCCTCAAGCGAGTGGTACGAGATCACGCACACGCGCCCGGCCGGGTTGAGCCAGCGCACCGCCGCCTCGAGCCCGCGCTCGAGGACATCGAGCTCATGGTTGACCTCGATGCGGATGGCCTGGAAGCTGCGCTTGGCGGGATGCCCCCCGTGCCGGCGCGCCGCGGCCGGAATGCCGGCCTTGATGACATCGACGAAATCTCCCGTGGTGGCAAGAGGAGCCACCTGCCTTCTGCGCACGATCTCGCGCGCGATCTGGCGGGCGAACTTCTCCTCTCCGTAGATGCGGAGAATCCGGGCGAGGTCGGCTTCGGTATAGGTGTTCAAGACCTCAGCTGCGTTTAAGGTGTTGGTTCCCGGATCCATACGCATGTCGAGTGGGGCGTCCTCGTTGTACGAGAAACCCCTACCAGGGATATCGAGTTGGGGGCTCGAGACGCCCAGGTCGAAGAGGAATCCATCCACGCCCGGCACCTGCGCCGAGCACAAGAGCTCGTCCAAGTCCCCAAAGTTACCCTTGAGGAGCTTATGCGGCGTTCCCGGGGCCTCGGCGTCAAGCCGCTTCCCCGCCGCCTCGAGCGCCATGTCGTCCTGGTCGATTCCCAGCAACAGCCCCTCGGTCCCAACCTGGGCGGCCAGCCTGACGGAATGGCCCGCGCCGCCGAGCGTGCAGTCGCACACGACGGATCCCGCGGAGAGCTGAAGCTGCTCGAGCACTTCTTGGAGCATGACAGGTTCATGCCGATATTCAGGTGTCAACGTACCTGCTCCCTCGTTCGTGTCCATGGGGGCGTCTCCCTTAATCGAAGAAGTCCGCGAGGATGTCCTCGGTCTCGGCCTGACGTGCCGCATAGGTCTCGCGATCCCAGATCACCAGGCGGTCGTCGCCACCGACAACCGTGACCTCGCGATCCAGATGAGCCTTCTTGCGGTCGTGCTCGGGAAGGCTGATGCGGGCGGCGGAGTCTATTTCAAGTGTGGTTGCCGCACCGTACAGAGCCTCCTTGACCATGCGATGGGAGCGATTGGTGGGATCGAACCCGCCCTTCGCCTCAAACACAGAGTCAACCCAGACCTTGAACGTGTCCTCGGTGAACACGTACAGGGCGTCGACTTCCTTTTCAGGAGCGGGAAGGACGCGCACAAGGCCCTCGAGCTGCTTTTTAAAGGCGGGCGGCAGTGACAAACGACCCTTTGCATCGAGATTTCGATCATAGGTACCGTTGAAATACACTGGCGCGCACCCCCTTAGGCTTACTCGTGGGCATGTGCGGGAGCCACCCCGCCGTCGACGCTTTTCATTCTATGGGGGGCTCACCCCTTTCGCAACACTTTTTCCCACTTTCTCCCCCACAGCTCCCCCAGCCGTTCAAACCTCCCCCGCAGTCAGCTCGAACAGGCGTTTGTGCCCACACAAGATGTTGTGTTTTGCCCATACGTGGCCACCACGGGTCGGAACCGTTCCCGCAGCTTAAACCTTCTAGTTGAGGTTGAACCGATTTTTGATTTGTGCCCGACTTGTGGGCGAGCTGTGGGTGGGGCTCCCACCCCAAAAGCACCCAGGCACCTCGCGATGGCCCTGCGCACGGATGCCCCGCGGGGCGGCGAGAGACAGGCCGAAGGAGCACGGCGGGGTCCGGTGATGACCGGTCACGACATGGGTGCCCGAGCGACGCGCGCGATCGGGCCGCCCTATGCAGGTAATACGTGCGGCAGGTGCGACGGAGATGCGCGGCGGCTATGCGCGCGGGTGCGCCGCAAGATAGACCTCGCGCAGCTGCGTTTGGTCCACATGCGTGTAGATTTGCGTGGTGGCGATATCCGCATGCCCAAGGATCTCCTGCAATACGCGCAGGTCGGCGCCGCCCGCGAGCATGTGCGTGGCGAACGAGTGCCGCAGCGTGTGCGGATGCAGGCCCTCGATGCCCACCGTGCGGCCGTAGCGCTCGCATATGGCATGAACGCTTTGACGGGAAAGGCGCGTCCCCCGTGCATTGAGAAAGACAGCCGGGCTCACGCCCGCGGCACGCGCATGCCCCATGAGCTCATCGCGCGCGCCGAGCGCGAGGTACGCGTCGAGGGCCCGCAGCGCCGAGCCGGTTATGGGCGCCAAGCGCTCCTTCGAGCCCTTGCCCATCACGAGCAGGAACTCCTCTTCGAGATGCAGGTCGCGCACGTCGAGTCCCGTGAGCTCGCTCACGCGCAGGCCGCAACCGTACAGGACCTCGAGGACCGCGTGGTCGCGCGCGCCCGCCGCCGTGGCGGGAAACGGCTGGTCGAGCAGGGCGCACGCCTGGTCTATCGATATGACATCGGGCAGGCGCTTGGCCGCCTTGGGCGTGCGGATGGCGGAAGTCGGGTACGTCGCGGAGATGCCCTCGCGCACGAGGAAGCGGTGGAGACCCTTGACGGCGGACAGCGCGCGGTTGACCGACGCGTCGGCCGCCCCCGCCTCGCGGCGATGCGCGACAAAATCCTCGACATCGCGGCGGGTCACGCTGTCCGGACCCGTCACCCCGCGCTCCGCCAAGAATGCGCGGTAGGCATTAAGGTCACGCCGATACGCCGCGACCGTGTTGGGCGAGAGGTTGCGCTCCACCGACAGGTGCCCCAGGTACTCCCGGCAGCACCGCTCCAGCTCGGTCATACCTAGCGGTGATAGTACCCGCTGCGCTCGAACTTGGGCTCGCAGCAGACGTTGATGCCGAGCTTCTTGAACAGCGCCTCATCGGAACTGGAGATAATCACCGAGAAGAACGCGTCGCAACCGCGCAGGAGGGGCAGGCCGGCGAGCACGCGGGCGGCCACCTCGCTCGTGGCGGAGGTGATGGAGAGCGCGATGAGCGTCTCGTCCGGGTGCAGGCGAGGGTTCACGCTGCCGAGCTGGCTCGTCTTGAGGCGGCTGATGGGCTCGATGGCGTCGTTCGAGATGACCTCGAGCTCCATGTCCACGCCGGTGACGGCCTTGAGCGCGTTCATCATGAGCGAGCTCGCCGCGCCCAGGCGCGTGGAGGTCTTGCCCGTGACGACCGATCCGTCGGGCAGCACCATGGCGCCGGCGGGAGAACCGGTGGTCTCCTCCTTGAGCAGCGCCGCGGAGCGGGCCGGGGACAGGTCCTTGTTGACGCCGACCTTCTGCATGATGGCCTTGAGCTTGTCCACCTGCTCCGAGCCACAGCCCGTGCGCTTGACGTTGACGGCGGCGGTGAAGTAGCGGCGGACGATCTCCATGTTGGCCGCCTCGCGGCACGCCTCGTCGTCGCAGATGGCGTAGCCCACCATGTTGACGCCCATGTCGGTGGGGCTCATGTAGGGGCTCTCGCCCAGGATCTTCTCCATCAGGGCCTTGACCACGGGGAACGCCTCGACGTCGCGGTTGTAGTTCACCGTGGTGACGCCGTGCGCCTCGAGGTGGAAGGGATCGATGATGTTGGCGTCGTCGAGGTCGACCGTGGCGGCCTCGTAGGCGATGTTCACCGGGTGGTTGAGCGGCAGGTTCCACACGGGGAAGGTCTCAAACTTGGCGTACCCGGCGGCCACGCCGCGTCTATGCTCATGGTAGAGCTGCGACAGGCAGGTGGCGAGCTTGCCCGAGCCCGGGCCCGGCGCCGTCACCACGACGAGCGGGCGCGTGGTCTCGACGAACTCGTTCTTGCCGTAGCCGTCCTCACTCACGATGAGGTCGATGTCGTGCGGATAGCCCTCGATGGGATAGTGCAGCTTACACATGATGCCGAGCATCGAGAGGCGGCGGCGGAACTGATCTGCCGCCGGCTGGCCGGAGTACTGGGTGAGCACCACGGCGCCGACCAAAAGGCCGTTGGAGCGGAAGATGTCCGCTAGGCGCAGCACGTCCTCGTCATAGGTGATGCCGAGGTCGCCGCGGGCCTTGTTCTTCTCGATGTGGTTGGCGTTGATCGCGATGATGATCTCAACGTCATCCGACAGGCTCTTGAGCATGCGGAACTTGCTGTCGGGCTCAAAGCCGGGAAGCACGCGGCTCGCATGGTAATCGTCGAAGAGCTTGCCGCCGAACTCGAGGTAGAGCTTGCCGCCGAACTGGGCGATGCGCTCCTTAATGTGCTCGGCCTGGCTGGCGATGTACTTCTCGTTATCGAAACCCTGGCGCATGCGGCGGCTCCTTGCGTTGTTCACGGCGGTACCCACACAGTCTAGCCGAGGACGGCGCGCATCTGGTGCGGACGCGAACTTTTCACGCAAACGACCTTGCACACGAGCACCACTCCGCCGTCTTAGAACGTACCGAAGCGGACGACCATCCCCTCTCACATCCCACCGCCTCGGGGTCGGGGCGTATCATCCGGCGCTCGGACAGTCCTGCTCACGACGGAGGCCCCATAAGGGGCCTCCTGTTCGTGCGGAACTCGCGGCGGACGATACGCCCCGCCGCCCCCGAGTCGGCTTGCCCGACCGAAGGGGTCGAAACAAAAAGCGCCCCCTCCCGCGCACGGAAACGGGAAGGGGCAGAAAGGTAGGTCGCAACCGATCGCAAGACGATTCAAGTGACCGGTCGGACGGCTATTGAGCGACCGCGAAACCCATATGGGGTGCATACGCTATGATCACGGCCGCAAAGCATCCATCGGGTACTAGATCACCATGCAAGCCACCGTCGTGATGACCATGCTCGCAAGCGTGAGAATCACGATGAGCGGCATGGCGAACTTGAGCCACGTGGTCCACTCGATCTTGGCGAGCGACAAGCCGCCCATGATCGCGCCCGAGGTGGGAGTGAACAGGTTCACGACGCCGATGGCGGACGAGAAGATCATAACCATGACCTCAGGCGAGAATCCCAGACCGGCAGCCAGCGGGCCCATGATGGGCATGGAGACGGTAGCCATACCGGACGTAGACGGGATCAGGAACGAAAGGCCAAAGTAGACCAAGAACGCAACAGGTGCAAAGATGAAGCTCGGCACGCCCTTGAGCATGGCAGCAGCGGCGTCGAGCACGTACATGTCAAGACCGGTAGCGGCCATGAGGACGGAGATGCCACGGGCCAGCGCGATGATCAGGACGACGGACATCATGTCGGCGGCGCCAGTGATGAACGTGTTGACGATCTGCTTCTCGGACAGGCCACCCACGATGCCGATCACAATGGCCATGATGAAGAACCACGTGGAGGCCTCATCGAAGTACCACTGGCCAATGGGAAGGCCGGTGATAACCGCAGACCAAGCCTGGGTAATGGTATTACCGTCGGCGTCGTACACGCCGTTGTCGAAGAAGCCTGCAACGTTCGCATTAAGGTCGCCCAGCGGGATGAAGCCGACGATCATGACGACGAAGGTGAAAGCGAAAATGCCCAGAACGGCCTTCTGACGACCGGTAAGCTTGACCTCCTTGGCGGCCTCGGCAGCAGCTGCGCCATGGGCGGCCTCGGCGTCCTTCTGCTCCTGCAAGGACAGGAACGTGGAGCCCTTATCGGCCTTGACCTTCTTGGCGTAGCGCATCACGAAGATAATGGAGATCAGCGTGGTCACAACGGTGAGAAGGAAGCCCAGACCAATGATGATGGTCTGATCAACCTCGATGCCCTTGGAGGAAAGGGCATCGACGGCGGCACCGACGGCGAACGGGTTGACCGTGGAGCCCAGGCAGCCGCATCCCGCGCCGAGTAGGACGGTAGCGGCGCCGACCAGCGGGTCGAAGCCGGCAGCCATCATGGTGGCGGCAAGCAGGGCGTAGAACGGGACCGTCTCTTCACACATGCCGTAGGAGGTTCCGCCGAGGGCGAACAGGCACATGAGCACCGGAATAATCCAAATCTCGCGACCCTTGAGCTTCTGAACGAGCACGGCGATGCCGTTGTCCAGCGCGCCGGTCTCGGTCATCATGCCGAGGAAGCCGCCGAGGATCATTACGAAGAGGCAGACGGGCAACGCATCGGCGAAGCCCTTGACCGGCGCCGTGAAGAAGTCGCTGAACGTAGCAGCGGTCACGGCATCCGTCGTACCGGAAACAATCACGGTGATGACGGCGACGATTGCCAATAGGGCAAGAAGAATGGTGAACGATGAGGGCATGCCGCGCTTTTTCTTGGCGGTTTCAGTCATTGTTCTCATCCCCCCTTCTTTGTACTACTTAGGCTTATCCCGCATGGACGGGGCGCAATCCGTGCCGTGCGACGCCCCAAGCGGCGGGAAAACTACCAAAAGGACCACCGCTCGGGACGCGCAGCGATGCGCCCCGAGCGGGCAGACGATACGCTCTTACTTGAGCGTGGCGTACATAATCGCCTTGATGGTGTGCATGCGGTTCTCGGCCTCGTCGAACACCTTGGACTGCGGGGACTCGAAGACGGCGTCCTCGACCTCCATCTCGGTGACGCCGAACTTCTCGGCGATCTCGGCACCAGTGGTGGTGTTGGTGTCGTGGAATGCCGGCAGGCAGTGCAGGAAGATGGCGGAAGGATCGGCCATGGCCATGAGCTCGGTGGTGACGCGATAGGGCTCGAGCTGCTTGATGCGCTCGGTCCAAACCTCGTCGGGCTCACCCATGGACACCCACACGTCGGTATAGATGACGTGAGCGCCGGTGCAGGCCTCCTTGGGATCCTCGGTAAGGGTAATGGTGCAGCCATTGGCCTCGGCGATCGGCTTGCAGGCGTCGATCACATCGTTGGCGGGCATGCACTCCTTCGGGCCGCAAGCCACGAAGTTCATGCCGAGCTTGGCGCACACGACCATGAGGGAACGAGCGACGTTGTTCTTGGCGTCACCCATGAAGACGAGGGTCTTGCCCTTGATGTCGTAATTGAAGTTCTCCTGGACGGTCAGGATGTCGGCGAGCATCTGGGTGGGGTGCCAAAGGTCGGTCAGGCCGTTCCACACCGGAACGCCGGACTTGGCGGCGAGCTCCTCGACGTCCTCCTGGTCGAAGCCGCGGAACTCGATGCCATCATACATGCGGCCGAGCACGCGGGCGGTGTCCTCGATGGACTCCTTCTTGCCCATCTGGGACGAGCCGGGGTCGAGGTAGGTCACACCCATGCCGAGATCCATGGCGCCGACCTCGAAGGAGCAGCGGGTGCGCGTGGAGGTCTTCTGGAAGAGCAGGACGATGTTCTTGCCCTCAAGATACTTGTGCGGAGTGCCCGTGCGCTTGAGGTCCTTGAAGTTCTTGGAGAGCTGGAGCAGGTACTCGATCTCCTCGGTGGAGAAGTCGAGCAGACGCAGGAAGCTGCGGCCGGAGAGGTTAACGCCCATGTGGGCTCCTTTCGGGTACGTGGATGGAAAGCAAACGCCGGCCTGCGAGAAACGCGATCTCGCAGGCTGGCAAACCCTAACACATTATCAAGCGAGCCCTAACAACGTGAGTGGGTCAAGCGCTCACCGCCTGTCCAACGGCGGCGAGCGGGTGGGAGCTGTAGCAACTCAACCACGTGAGCGGGTTTCCCAAGTGCCGTAGGTCGGGATGAAAGCGATGGGGCGCACGCCTGACGTGCGGCGCCCCTCGCTTAAGTCCCAAGGTGCGGTGCCTGGGGAAGCCGGCTACAGGACCGTTAAATGTCCTCGCGCCAGAAGGGCATGCTCATGCAGCGCGGGCCGCCACGGCCGCGAGACAGCTCGGCGGACGGGCACACCAGAAGCTCCATGCCCTCCTTGTAGAGCACGTCGTTGGTGACGGTGTTGCGAGCGTAGACGCAGATCTTGCCGGGGGCGACGGCCAGCGTGTTGGAGCCGTCGTTCCACTGCTCGCGAGCAGCCGCGATGGGGTCGCCGCCGCCGCACTTGATCAGCTTGATCTGATCGACGCCGGTGGCGTCCTCGAGGATGTGCTCGAGCGTGTCGCAGATCTCGCGGATCTTGACGTCGCCGGGGTTGGCGCCCGGGGTGAGCTCGTAGACCTTGAGGGTGCCCATGATGGCCGGGTGGATGGTGAACTTATCCACGTCGATCTGGGTGAACACGGTGTCGAGGTGCATCATGGCGCGGTTGTTGGGGATGTCGAAGGCGAGGATGCGGTCGACCTTGGAATCGCTGTTCCAGAAGATGTTCTGGGCCATGACGTCGATGGCGGCAGCCTGGGTGCGCTGGGAGATGCCCACGGCCAGGGTGTGCTCGTTGATGTTGAGCACGTCGCCACCCTCGGTGTGGAACGCGGCGTCGCGACGGAAGTACAGGGAGACGTCCTTGTAATCCGGGTGATACTTGAAGATGTACTTGCCGTACAGGGTCTCGCGGTTGCGGGTGACGGAGTACATGCGGTTGAGGTTCACGCCGTTGCCGATGACTGCGAACGGGTCGCGGGTGAAGTACAGGTTCGGCATCGGGTCGATGATGAGGTCGGACTCGGACTCGGTGTTCACCAGGGAGTCAAGGGTGGTGGAGCTCACCAGGGGCAGCTCGACCTCGGCCTTGGTCAGACCGGCCATGGTCTTCTGGACGAACTCGAGGTTGTCCTTGATGGAGTCGAGCTTCTCGCGGACGACCTTGGGCATCTCCTGGCCCTTGATGCCGGCCTCGGCGATGTACTGATCGAGGAACTCATCGCGAGCGCTGGGCACCGCGTCGAAGACCTCGGCGACGAGCTTCTCGAGATACAGAACCTCTACGCCCTGGTCGCGAAGGATCTGGGCAAAGGTGTCGTGCTCCTCCTGAGCGACCTCGAGGAACGGGACATCGTCAAAGAGCAGACGCTCCAGCTCGAACGGCGGAAGATTCAGCAGCTCCTCGCCGGGACGATGCAGGCAGACCTTCTTAAGCTGCCCAATCTCGCTCGAGACATGCAAGCCTTTCGTCATTGCCTCCTACCTTTCTTTTTTGGGCCGCGAGCGCGCACGCCGCGGTCCCGCTTTAAGCCCCATCCGCGGGGCTCCGTTCGACACTTACCGTTATATCCAATTATGCCCCTCATATCCCCGGCACCGCCAAACGGTCGAAAATGAGTGGGGAACGGTATATTGCCTGTAACCCTGCAGCTCGGTGCTTTTTCGGAATAAAGCGTTTTACATGGGTGAATACTGCTACGGGCAAGATGGGCACCTTGGTATAAACGCATAAAAGCATACCTATAATTGAATATTCTTGTACCGTTTCTGTATATTCTTACGGACTTGAGCAGGGCTTATTGAACATCTGTTAATATGCAACTACTAACGCAGTTTATGCAGTTTGATGTGAAAACACGACGTTTATCGCTAGTTAGCGACCGCCTGCGCGTATTTTTGTGCAAACCGTGGAGCGTCCCCGCAACGCAGCGGCGCCGCCCGGACGCAAATCGCCCGGACGGCGTCGTTGGAATCGCAGGTTATCGAACTCGAATCGAGCGCCCTCTCCCCAAAAAGGAGAAGAATACGCCCGCACATGGTCGCCATGCATGCAGGAGCGGGCGCTTGGGCGAGAAGGCCCGGGCGCCCACGCCAAGGCCTATAGGACGAGCAGCGCCCCCGTGCACACGACCACACTCGCCACCGCGATCGCGATGATGGGAACCAGCGCCCATTTGAGCCACGTGGGATATTGGACGCGCGCGAGCAGCAGGCCGGGCAGGAACACGGCGGTGGGGCTGAACAGGTTGGCGAGACCGTTCGCGGCGCAGAAGATCGTGATGACGACCTCGGGCGCAAAGCCCAGATTCGCCGCCAGCGGCCCCAGGATGGGCATTGAGATGGTCGCGAGCGCGGAGGTCGAGGTGATGACCACCGACAGGCCCAGATACACCAGATAGCTGATGGGCCCGAACGCCAGGGCGGAGGTTCCCTCGAGTGCGGTGGACGCGGAATCGAGGATGACCATGTCGAGGCCGGTCTGCCCCATGAGGATCGAGATGGCGCGCGAGAGGCCCACCATGAGCGCGACGCCGATCATGTCCGCGGCACCGTCGAGGAAGCCGTCGACGATCTCGTTCTCGCGCAGGCCGCCGAACACGCCGATCACGATGGCCATGAGGAAGAACCAGATGGACGCGTCGTTGAAGTACCACTCGCCCAGCGGGTTGCCCGTGAGCAGGCCGCTCCAGGGCATGACGGTCCACGCCTCGGCGGCCTCGTCGTACACGCCGCCCGCCGTGAAGATGTCGACGCCAAAATCGGCCCAGGGGATAAAGCCGCAGATCATGATGACGAAGGAGACGCCGAACAGCGCCAGGGCGACCTTGCGCTTGGCGGTGAACTCCAGGGCGGCCGGACCGTCCGCCGCGGAGGCGGCACCCTCGCCGTACGCCTCCTCCGCCGCATGGCGCTCCTGCAGGGACAAGATGGTGGAACCCTTGTCGCGGCGCACGCGGTTGGCGTAGCGCAGGATGAAGAACAGCGAGATGGCGTAGCTCACGACGGTCAGGATCGCGCCGAGGGCGATCACGATGCCCTGGTTGACCTCGATGCCCACGCTGGCGAGCGAGTCGGTGGCCACACCGCACGCAAACGGGTTCACCGTGGAGCCCAGGCACCCCACGCCGGCGCCGAGCAGCACCGTTGCGGCGGCGACCATGGTGTCGAAGCCCGCGGCGAACATGGTCGCGGCGAGCAGGCCGTAAAACGGAATCGTCTCCTCGCAAAAGCCGTACGTGGAGCCGAGCAGCGCAAAGATCGCCATGATCACGGCGATGAGCACCGTCTCGCGTCCGTGGAGCCTGCGCACGAGGGCAGCGATGCCCGCGTCGAGGGCCCCCAGCTTATTGATGATGCCCAGGCACCCGCCCAAGATCAGCAGGAAGAGCGACACCTCGATGCCGTCCAAGAAGCCCAACACGGGCGAGGCGAGGATGTCGCTCACGCTCGCCGCCGTCACGCCCGGGACGAACTGCGCGAGGACGATCGTCGCCAACCCGACGAGCAGCGTGATGGCGATCAGGATGGTGTAGGAGGAGATCATGACCTTTTCTTTTGCGGTCTTTCCCCCTGACGTTTCTGACATGGAATACCTCCATTCGATAGACCGACTCCCCGGAACGCCGCAGTCGCGCCGGGGTCCGTCCAAAGGGTACCGCGCGCCCGCCCGAACCTCAAACCAAAGACGTCCTTGCGGGCACCCGGCGACCGCGCCCGCAAGGCTCCATGCGCATGGCGTTTCCGGCCTTGTGCGCGAAACGTGCCCTTATGCGAACGAGAGGGCGGCACCAGGGGGCCTTCCGGTATCATGGGTGAGATTTCGCGTCCTCGACGCATGAAGATTCACGAGCAGACGGTGGTGCACCTATGGAACATGCGATGCCATACCTCTTTGTGGCTGCCGCTGCCTTCCTTGCCACCTACCTGTGCGTCCCCATCGCAAAGCGCCTCGCGCAGCGCTGGGGGGCCATCGACTACCCCTCCAAGCGCCGCATCAACACCACGCCCATCCCGCGCCTGGGGGGACTCGCCGTCTTTGCGGGGCTTTGCTGCGCGCTCATCGTCGAGATCGCGGGCATCAAGCTGCTGGGCTGGCCGCCCATCCTGATTCCCCACCCCAGCATGAGCATCAACTATCCCCTGCTCGGCGTCGCCTTCCTCATCGTCGTCGCGACGGGTGCCGTGGACGACGTGCGCTCCCTCAGCCCCAAGAAGAAGCTCCTGGGTCAGGTGCTCGCGGCCTGCGTCGCCGCCTCGGCGGGCCTGCTCATAGGCCGGGTCGTCAACCCGCTCGTCCCGGGCACCGAGATCGACTTGGGGCTCATCGCCTACCCCATCACGGTCATCTACCTGGTGGCGTTCACCAACATCATCAACCTCATCGATGGGCTCGACGGGCTCGCCGCGGGCATCTCCGGCATCGCGTCGCTCTCCATGTTCTCCTTCGCCGTCCTTTCCGGCCGCCTGGACGCCGCCACGCTCTCCATCGCGCTCTTTGGCGCCTGCCTCGCGTTCCTGCGGTACAACTTCTACCCCGCCACCATCTTTTTGGGCGACTCCGGCTCGCTGCTTTTGGGCTTTGGGCTGGGCACCATCTCGCTGCTCAACGTGAGCCGCACCGCCGCGCTCACCTCGCTCATCATCCCGCTCATCGTGGCCGGCGTGCCCATCCTCGACACCCTGTCCGCCATCGTGCGCCGCCGCCGCGCGCACGTGAGCATCGGCCAGGCCGACAAGGGGCACATCCATCATCGCCTCATCCAAGAGGGCTACGACCAGCGGCAGGCGGTGCTGCTCATCTACGGCTGGTGCCTGCTGCTCTCGCTCGGCGCGGTGATCATCAACCAGGTCTCCGTGGGTCCCCGCATCGTCATCTTCCTCGTGCTGCTCGCATGCTCGGCGCTGTTCGCGGCGCGCTTGCATCTGTTCGAGCCGGTCTTGCGGCACCATTACAACCCCAAGACCAAGCGCGATGAAATCGTCACGCCCGAAGACCCCGGTTTTGCCGACGAGGAGCGCGCGGCGGCCGAGGCGCACGAGGAGCGCATCGAGCGGCTCGAGGAACTCCTGCCGGGCAAGGGGCCGCACCGCAGTCGCGATGCGCACGCCCGCGAGGACGACTGACCCCGCCCCGTCCGCGAGAACACGCCGTGCGCCCATCCACCTTGTGGACTCCGCGCGACGCAAGGCCCTGCCCATCCCCCGCGCCCGCGCGTTTGCCGTGCAACGCGCACAGCGCACCCATCCATACGCACCCGTCCACATCAAGGCCCGCACAGGCACATGTAAAGGAGAGACCATGCCCAACGAACTCAGCTACGACGTGAGCCTCAAGCGCAGCAACGAGATCCGCGCCGACCTGCCCCTGCACCCCGAGAAGTACACCATGCTCACGGGCGACCGCCCCACCGGCCGCCTGCACCTGGGCCACTACTTCGGCACCCTCAAGAGCCGCGTCGAGCTGCAGGAGCTGGGCGTCCACACCAACGTGCTCATCGCCGACTACCAGGTCATCACCGACCGCGACTCCACCGAGAACATCCAGGACAACGTCTACAACATGGTCATCGACTACCTGGCCTGCGGCCTGGACCCCGACAAGACCATGATCTACACCCACTCCGCCGTGCCCGCGTGCAACCAGCTCATGTTGCCGTTCCTCTCGCTCGTGAGCGAGGCGCTGCTGCAGCGCAACCCCACGGTCAAGGCCGAGATGGAGGCGAGCAACCACGAGCTCACGGGGCTGCTTCTCACCTACCCGGTTCATCAGGCCTGTGACATCCTGTTCTGCAAGGGCAACGTGGTGCCCGTGGGCCGCGACCAGCTGCCGCACATCGAGCTCACCCGCACCATCGCGCGCAAGTTCAACAACCGCTTTGGCAACGTGTTCCCCGAGGTCGATGCGCTGCTGTCCGACACGCCGCTGCTGCCGGGCCTGGACGGCCGCAAGATGAGCAAGTCCTACGGCAACGCCATCAACATCTCCATGACCGCCGAGGAGACCGCCCGCCGCATCAAGAAGAGCCAGACCGACGGCGAGCGCATGATCACGTTCGACCCCGATACGCGCCCCGGCGTGTCCGGCCTGCTCTCCACCGCCGCCATCTGCACCGGCCGCTCCGAGGTCGAGATCGCCGAGGAGATCGGCATGGGCGGCTCCGGTCAACTCAAGAAGTACGTCACCGAGAGCGTGAACGAGTACTTCGCCCCCATCCGCGCCCGCCGCGAGGAGCTGCTGCAGGACATGGACTACGTCAAGGACGTCCTGCGCGAGGGCAACCGCCGCGCAAACGAGGTGGCCGAGGCCACACTCGCCGAGGTACGCGAGGCCATGGGGATGGTGTACTAGGCGCATTGTCTCGGCCTTCGCCCTTACGCGACTGACATACCGGAAATGAACGAGGTGGGTGATAATGAGCCCACCTCGTTTTCTTTACGATCCCCAGGAGGCAGCATGTACCGACTCGTCGCCAGCGATATGGACGAGACATTCCTCGATGCCGACCACGCGATCCCCGAGGCGAACCTCCGCGCTCTGCGCCGCATGAGGGAGCTCGGCGTCCTATTCGTCCCCTCCAGCGGGCGCTGGTACTCCAGCATCATGGACAACTTCACGGGCGAGGCCCGAGAGCTGCTCGAGGGCAGCTACGTGCTGTCGTACAACGGCGGGTTCGTCAATCGGGTCGGCGATGAGATGCCGCTCACGACGTGCGGTCTTTCGCGGGCGTGCGCGGAGGATCTGTACGCGATGGGCCGGAAGCTCGGCTTGTGCATGCACATCAACGTCGCGGACGGCCACGTGTTCGTCCCCGATGCGGACGAGGCGGAGCGCGCCTACCTCGCCTCGATCTCCGGGGTCACCCACATCGCCAGCGCCGACCACCCGGACCTCTCGTTCCTCGACGGGCGAGATATCGTGAAGATCCTCTACGTGAACAGGAATTTCGACGCCCTACAGGAGCTCGGCTCGCAGCTGGCCCCCATGGCGGAACGGTTGGGCGTCGAAATCACGTACTCGTCCAAGCGCTACCTCGAACTCATGCCCGCGGGGGTCGACAAGGGCACGGGCCTGACGCGCCTTGCGGAGATGCTGGGGATCCCGATGTCGCAGGTGATCGCGGTCGGCGACTCGTCGAACGACCTCGCCATGATCCGCGCGGCCGGGCTCGGCGTCGGCGTGGCGAACGTCACCGACGACGTGCGCCCGTATTGCGATGTGGTCCTTGAGACCGCGGGGACCGACGGGGCGTTCACCGAGATCGTCGAGAGATTCCTCGAACCTTAGCGCTCGCAACCATGGCGTCCTCCACTTTGTAGACCTTAGTTAACTTGTGGAGAGGCTATGCATGCCGCGTTCACCGGGAAGCGGCCACTTAAATTAGCTATAGTTAACTTAACGAAGGCACAGGCGAACAAAGGACCTTCGGTGTGATTGTTGCGTTCCTCCTCCCCTCGCGCAACATCCTCTTCGAAAAGCGCCCCCACGCGTACGGGGCGCTTTTCTTGTCTACAATGACTGCGAGATCGAAGATGGGAGGACCGCGTGGACGAGCGCTCGACAGACGGGTTTTTCAATCGCGTATACGACATGGTTCGCCAAGTGCCCCGCGGCATGGTTGCCACGTATGGTCAGATCGCCAAGCTCGTGGGCGAGCCGCGTCGAGCTCGATATGTGGGATATGCCCTGCACGTCAATCCGGAACCCGGGACCATCCCCTGCCATCGCATCGTATTCGCCGACGGACGCCTGGCGGAGGGGTTCGCCTTCGGTGGACCCGAGGCGCAGCGCGCCTTGCTCGAGGACGAGGGCGTTGCCTTCCTCGCCAACGGACATGTCGACCTGCAGGCCTCTCGCTGGCCCGCGGGCCTGGCATGACAAGGGGCGCCGGCTGAACTGCGCCCCTTCCCGTATTTGAATCTTTGGCAGACGAGCCCGCTCAGACGGTCGCCTCGAGCGCATCCTCCGCGCGATCGACCGTGCTTCTGACCTTGGCGCCCTGCTTGAACCAGGAGCGCAGGTCATCGAGCGTGCTGCCCGCCGCATACACCTTGAACTTGCGACCGTCCTTCGTGGTCACCGTGCAACGGTCGCCGCTCTCGCTGTTCTCGTGCGCCGTGACCTTCTTGAGGTAGTCGCGGCGGAACGCCACGACGCGGGCGTTGCTGATCTCGATGAACCAATCGTCGTCAACGAGCGAAGTGCCCGTGGCACCTCGACTTGTCATCTCCTCGGCGAAGGAGAAACCGAGTTCGCGCTCCTGCCTGCCGATCTCGAGGATGCCGCGGGCGGGCATGCTGAGCATGAGCAGGGGCAGGAGTCCACCTATGAACAGGAAGAGGAACGGAACGAGCAAGAGCAAGCGGGCTCCGGCATCGGTGAAAACAGCCATGAAGGCGATCACGAGCGAGAAGACGAGCGCCATGCCGTTGAAAACAATCGTCAACGGCTTGATGGCAGACCAACACAGGCCCGCCTTGGTCATGGGGCCGTCGACAGCGTCTGAGACCTCGATGCCCTCTTCCTCCAGACGGGCGAGGAGGTTGAGCGAGCACACCCCCTCAAGGCTTATCGAGCAGAACTTCCGATCGCCCTCGAACAGGTCGATCCTCATCATCTGCGTGTGAAGCGTTGCGCGGGTGATGTTGCCGAACGTCGACTCCTTGCGGATGCCGAAGGCGCTGCGCGAGAGGATTCGATCGCCGTCCACGTCGATGCGCGGGATGCTCAACAGCGCCCAGATGGCCATGCCAGCAAGCGCCATGGCGTGGCCGAACCACACGAGTTCGTGGTCCCACTCCCCCAGCGAGACGCCCTGCCAGACATAGACGCCCAGCATGAGCAGCTCGAACGCGACGGCGCAGCACGCGAGGATCACGCGGATGGCAGCGGGCATGCGCACCGTGAAGCGATCGAGGCTGTCCGTCGCCTCGCTGCGCTCGCGCGCGCCGCGGCGGGCGACCCAAGCGGTGAGCGGGCCGACGATGAAAATAACCATCGCCACACGTAGGAATGATTCGAACAGGTCGCTCACCGCAAGCACCGCCTTTGAATAAGGTCAGATAATTGAGAGCACTTTACCAGAGCAGCAACAAGCACCCGACACCGAATGTTGCTCTTCGGTGAACGGCAGCGGCCGCTACCCGATCTTCCTGATGCTCGGGATCGCCCAGGTGATGCCCGCGAGAATCACCATCGCCGCGCCGATGAGCACGAAGCACACGCTCACGCCGATGGCGTCGGCGAACAAGGTCGATGCGACAAGGCCCACGGGCATGGCCCAGCTGCAGACCGCCCCGTAGAGACCGAAGACGCGACCCATGCACTCGGGTTCGACGCGCTCCTGCATGAGCGCCATCTGCGGCGCGGTGTACAACGGACTCGAGACGCCCATCACGAACGTGAGTCCCAGAAACACGGCGAGCGCCGAAGGGGGCACGAGGCCGCTCGCAAGCGTGACCGCGCCGAAAAGGGCGATGGCGAGCGTACATGAGAGCGCACGGTTCTTGAGGCCACCCGTCGCTCCGATCCAGCCGCTCGCCGCGATCATGCCGACCGAGAACGCGATCTCGGCGATGGCCGACTGCGTGGTGGTGCCCCCGAAGTGGTCAAACACCATGAGCGGGAACAGCGCGGATATGGGCGAGAACAACACCGAGAAGGCGAAGCCGATCCAGAGCATGGCGAACAGGCCGCGATGGCATTTGAGCTCACGGTAGCCGTCTGCCGTCTCCGACAGGAAGGCCCGCACCGCGTGGCGCGAAGCCTCGGCGTTCTCCTCGGGCGTGTGGCGCTCGGGCGCCGGGGTCTTAATGCCGGAGACCGCAACCGCGATGCTCGCGAGCACCGCACCGGCGACGTCGAGCGCGATCATGAAGGTCAGGCCGAACGCCGGGTAGACCACCGCGGCGATGGCGTTGCCGATGATGTAGCTGCCCGACTGCATGAACTGCAGCATGCCCGCCAGCTTGCTGAGCGCCTCGGCCGGGGCGATGAGCGGCGTGAGCGCGTTGAATGCGGGCGTATGGAGCGTGCTGCCCAGCGCGCGGACGAACAACACCCCCGCCACGGCGGCGACGGAGAGGCCGCCCCCAAGCGAGCCGAAGACAAGCGTGAGGCTCACGGCCGCGATGAAGAGGTCGGCGCCAATCATGAGGCGCTTGATGGACGTGCGGTCCACGATGGTGCCCGCGAAGGCACCGAGAAGCGCCATGGGCAGGAAGGCCGCCAGGCTCACGAACGACAGGGCGCTCGCGGAGCCGGTGGTGAGGGTGACGTGCCAGATGAGGCCCATCTGCAAGATGGAGCTCGTGAGCACGGAGAAGAACTCGCCGATCCAGACGATGGCGAGCGAGCGCTTCCAAGAAGCGCGGGGATTCGGTTGTGTCATGGAATAATCCTTTGATGCGATCGGTGATACACGAGTGAGATACCGGTCGCTCACGCGACCGTGGCTAGAGCCAAATCCTCATGGAAGCAAGCATGATGCGGCTCCCCTTTCCTACTATCCAGGTAAACCTTCAGTCGTGAGTGGGGGTTATTGTAGGGGCTTGTGAGTCGATTTGCAACGGGGAAGCATCTACGGAGCGTAGATGCCGGGCGCCCCGCACCACTTATGCCATGTGAGACGGCATCCAACAGCTGAAGCGCTTCCGATCGCGACCGGCGAAAAGAACGCAGCTGCGTTTCGATTCTTCTTGACTTGGTCTCAATGTGATATCACAATGCAATCAGCAGCCGCACGGACTGCTCGGGGATTCGCCCTCTCCCCATCGCAATCTGAGGAGCGGCGCCGGGGCCGTCACGCAAACGCCGGCGCAGTCGTGAAAGGAACTCACATGAGCGTGGAAAAGCAACTCAAGGCCACGTCGGGCTATGGCATGCTCGCCGTCGTCATCGTGGCGCTCATCGCCATCGTCGGCCTCTTCATCTGGAGCGTCGCGGGGCTAGCCGGCACACCCGACGGCGTCGACGCTCCGGCCGCCTACGGCTGGGGCCTAGGGTTCAGCATCGTCGCCTTTTGTTTTTGGTTCTTGCCGCTGAACGGCTTCTTCTCGCTGCAGCCCGGCCAAGCTCGCGTGTGCATTCTCTTTGGCAAGTACGTGGGCACCGTGCGCGACGAGGGCTTTTTCTGGGCGAACCCGTTCTTTAGCAAGAGCATGGGCGTGAGCGGCGCCTCCGAGGACGCCATGGCCGCAGCCGCCGCAAAGGCAAGTCTTTCCCTGAGCGAGAGCGTCAAGGCGGCGGGCAACGCCGCCAAGGGCCTGTCCACCACCATCTCCACCCGCGTGCGCACCCTGAACGGCGAGCGCCTGAAGGTCAACGACAAGATGGGCAACCCCATCGAGATCGCGACCGTCGTGGTGTGGCACGTGGCCGACACTGCCAAGGCCCTGTTCGACGTGGACGACTACCAGAGCTACGTGGCCATGCAGGCCGAGACGGCGCTGCGCCACGTGGCGAGCGTGTACGCCTACGACCACCTGGAGGACGAGTCCGACGCCTCCGGCGCCATCACCCTTCGCGCCAACGTCGAGGAGGTCTCCGAGGCCCTTCGTCGCGAGCTCGCGATGCGCCTCGCGCCCGCCGGCGTCGAGGTCGACGACGCCCGCCTCACGCACCTCGCTTACTCCCCCGAGATCGCCCAGGCGATGCTGCGCCGCCAGCAGGCCGAGGCCGTCATCGCCGCGCGCAAGAAGATCGTCGAGGGCGCCGTCTCCATGGTCGACATGGCCGTTAAGGAGATGGCCGCCGGCGGCACCATCGAGCTGGACGACGAGCGCAAGGCGCAGATGGCCAGCAACCTCATGGTGGTTCTCTGCGGTGAATCCGAGGCGCACCCGGTACTGAACGCAGGTTCTCTGTACTAACATCTACTCGCGTGTACGCCTTTTCCAGGTGCTGCAGATTGGGGCGAAAGAGGAGGGCGCACGCCAGGCGTGCGGCGCCCGACGATTGAACCCCAAGATGCGGTGCCTGGGAAAGGCGCTGGGATAGAGACGATAGGAACATGGCACGCAAGCAATACCCCCTTCGCATAGACCCCGTCATATGGGAGGCCGTCCAACGCTGGGCCGACGATGAGATGCGCAGCGCCAACGGCCAGGTGGAGTGGATCTTGCGCGACGCCCTCAAGCGCGCGGGAAGACTGCCTAAGAAGGCAGGGCGCTCGCGCGACGCGAAGGAGAAACCGGAGGGCGATTCTACGCCGTAAGCGAACCAACCGCATGCAATCCCCTCGAAAGGAATCTGCTTTCGAGGGGATTGTTACATTTGTGGACGATAATGAACGCGCCCGGGACAAATCGCAGACAAGGAGACCGGTATGGCCGCGAACATCCTGGTCGTCGAAGACGACGCCGACATCAACGAGATCATCTCCACCCAGCTCTCGCGGCAAGGACACACCTGCACGCAGGCCTTCTCCGGAACGGAAGCGCTCATGCGTCTCGACGCCGGCGGCGGCACGCTCCCCTACGACCTCGTCATATGCGATCTCATGCTCCCCGGGGCGACGGGCGAACAGATCATCGACACCGTTCGGGGAGTCGATTCCGCGCTGCCCGTGATCGTCATATCGGCGAGGACCTCGACCGCCGACCGCGTTGAGCTGCTCAAGCTCGGCGCAGACGACTACCTCACCAAGCCCTTCGACCTGGATGAACTGGCTGTGCGCGTTGAGGTGCAGCTTCGGCATCGAGCGAAACACCCCGAATCCAAGGCGCGCGATAACGCAACTGCACCCGAGAGTACTGGAGGTGCGATCTCGTTTCGCGACTGGATGCTCGACCCGTCCTCGCGCACCTTCGCGGTAAAAGGCGACTTCCTCCCTCTCACCCGCATCGAGTTCAACCTTCTCGAGACCATGATGCGCCAGCCCAAGCGCGCCTTCTCGAAGCAGGACCTCTTCGAGAAGGCCTGGGGCGAACCCTATGCGGGCGATGACAGCACGGTGACGGTCCACGTTTCCAACATCCGCGCCAAGCTCAAGGAATCGGGCACCGACGCATACATCAAGACCGTCTGGGGCATCGGGTTCAAACTTGACGAGGCGTAGCGCTGATCAGCCGAGCCGAACTTTACCCTTTCTTTAGGGTTGCTTCGGACTTTATCAAGACATGAACCGCATCCTTGTAGTCAAGATGAAGGACAGGATGCAAGGAGGCAGACATGAACGTCGTCCAGACGCGCTCCCTCACCAAGAGCTACGGCGCCAAGCGCGCCGTCGACAACCTCGACATGCGCGTCGCCGCCGGCGAGATCTACGGCTTCGTGGGTAAGAACGGCGCTGGCAAGTCGACCGCCATGAAGATGATGGCCGGGCTCGTGCGACCGACCTCGGGCGAGATCGAGTTGTTCGGCGTGACTCGAGGGGTCGCAGACGTCGCACAGGCCACGCGCAACTCGCAACAGGACTTTTCCCGCATCGGCGCACTTATCGAAGACCCGGGCATCCTGCCCACGTTCTCGGCGCTCGAGAACCTTATGTGCAAGGCGATCGCCGTCGGCGTTGTGCGTCCCGAGGCGCATTGCCGCGAGCTGCTGGAGCTCGTCGGCCTTGCCGACACGGGGAACCTGCGCGTCAAAAAGTTCTCCCTAGGCATGAAGCAGCGCCTGGGACTCGCGCTCGCACTCGTGGGCGGGCCGGACCTGCTCCTGCTCGATGAGCCCTTCAACGGGCTAGACCCCGAGGCGACGCGCGACATGCGCGGTGCACTCGTGCAGATCAACCGCGAGCGCGGCGTGACCATGGTCATCTCGAGCCATGTCCTCGACCAGCTCGATCGCATGGCGACGCGCTTCGGCGTGATCTGTTCGGGCCGCATGGTCCGCGAGCTCTCCGTGGACGAGCTGCATCGGGAATGCGGCAGCTCCATCCGCGTGAAGACCACCGACCCCGCGCGCTCGCTCGCCGTTCTTGAGGAGCATCTGCCCACCACGACGCTGCGGGCCGAACCCGACGGGGCGGTTCTCGTGAGCGGCAACGCGCGGCACGCGACGGCGAGCTTTGGCGGGGCGGCAGGCGATCCCGAGGCATCCGGGATGCCATCGACCGAGCAGGTCTCCCGCATCCTCGCCGAAGCCAGACTGCTCGTCCTCGAACTCACGCGCATCGAGCGCGACATCGAGGAGTTCTTCGTCGAGTTGATGGGCGGTCCCGATGATTAGCCCCGCGTTCCTCAGCGCAATCGCCGATCAGATCGGACTGGTTCACGCATCGCATGTGCTGATGGGGCCGCTCGACCGCGTGCGCATTGCGCTCCCGACCCTGGGGCAACTGACCCCCGCGATCAACCTGCTGATCGACGCCGCGCTCATCGCGCTTCTTCTCTACATCCTCCTCGCTGCCCGGAAAGGCAGGTAGACCATGCTGAATCTTCTTCGCTCGGACCTCTATCGCTGCACGCGCTTCCGCGGGTTCCGCGGGCCGTTATGGCAGTACCTCTCCGTCGTGCTCGGCGTCGCGATCCTCGAGGTCGGGCTCAACGCCTTCATCATCTCGCAGGGACTCGGCGAGCTCGAGGCGATCAACGTGAACGAGTCCATCGCCACGCCCTCCGTGTTTTTGGGCTCATCCATGTTCGGCTCCGTCTCCGTCGTGGGGTTGGCGAGCGCCTTCGGCATGGTCGAGTGGATTTTCGCCGATCTGAGCGACGGCTACGTCAAATCGCTCGTATCCTCGCTCACTGGGCGCCTCTCCTATTTCGTGGAGAAGGTCGTGTTCTCGGGCATCTGGGCGGCCATGATGCTCATCGCGGGCGTCGTGTGCCACCTCATCTGCATGCTGCTGCTCCTCACCCTGCCCCTGGGCCTCTCCTTCGCCGCGTACGACGGGGCCGCGGAGTTCGCGCTATGGCTGCTCGGCGGCTGGCTCGCCGTGTGGGCCCTCACGGTGATTCCGCTTTCCCTCGTATTGCTCTTCCGCAAGAAGCTGCCCGCCTATACCCTCACGTTCATCCTGCTCATGGGCGTCGTTCCCATCGTGCTCACGTTCGCGTCCAATATGGGGGCACAAGTCGCCCCCGCGCTCGAGCCGCTGCTCTCCGCCATCGCCGGCGTCGCCAATTGGATGCCGAGCATGGTCATCGCTCTCTTTAAGCTCGGGGCGGGACCCATGTTCGACCCGGCGCAGACGCTGCCGCTCATCGGCGCCGTGCCCACCTGGCTCTGGGGCGCGCTGACTGGCCTGCTGTGGACCGCGATCGGCGGAGGTGCGTTCCTGCTTATCGCTAGCAAGCGGGACTTGTGATCCTTCAGGGCATTCGATTCAGCATTTCCCCAAATCACCCTTTGCCCCGCACTGCGTCAACGCCAAAACCCGACTATCCTATCGATAGATTCCTCGCCGTCCCCTTGCGCATCAGGGGGACGGCGCGACACCAAGGAGGCATCGTGTCCCCAGGCGCACTCGCCGTACTCATACTCGTAATAGGCGTCATTGCGGGCGCTCTCATCACGACCGCGACATATGCGCCCGAGCTCCGCCGGATCTCGCGATTGCTCGACGCTAGGCGGGACGACGGCACGTCCGCCAACGCGCGCATCACCATCGGCTCGCACGCCCCCGGTGTCACCGAGCTCGCCGAGGCGATCAACGGCGAGCTCGACCGCACCATGCGGGCGCACATAGACGGCATGCGCGCCCAACGGGACTTCCAGCGCGACCTCTCCGCGCTCTCGCACGACATCCGGACCCCGCTCACGGGAGCGAAGGGCTATCTGCAGCTCGCCGCAGACGAGACGGACCCCGAGCTCAAGCTGCGCCGAATCGACGCGGCGGTCGAGCGCATCGACCGGACCTCCGAGCTCCTCGACGCGTTGTTCTCCTACACCAAGGCGAGCGACCCCGACCTCGCGCTCGACACCGAACCCGTCGAACTGCGCGAGGTCGTGGAGCAATGTCTTCTCGGGCACTACCCGGATTTCGAACGGCTCGGATGGGAGCCGATCGTATCGGGGACGGATGCGCCGCGCATCGTGGACGCCGACCGGCAGGCGTTGGGACGCATCGTGGAGAACCTCGTCACGAACGCGCTAAGATACGGCTCCGGCGCACCCGGGCTCCGCATCGCGGCGACGCCCGAACAGACCATCCTCTCCATCTCGAACCCCATCGAACGTCCCGATGAGCTGGATGTGGAGCATCTCTTCGATCGGTTCTACAGGGCCGACTCCGCACGCCAGGGCGGGGGCTCGGGGCTCGGTTTGGCGACATCTGCCAAGCTGGCCGAGGCCATGGGGATGTCGCTCGAGGCAAGGGTAGATGACGGTCGCCTCTCCATCGAGCTCCGAGACCACCAGAGCTGAAGGGCGACGCGAACCGCAGAGCATAAGCAGGTCAGAAGCGTGTATAAAGCCTTTTGGCAGCACGACCTCGTCACGTACCGTGAGGTGCTGGCGTTCAGCCGCGGTGAGCAGGTCGAACGCGACACACTCGAGGGCCGTCGTGAGCGCGAGATGAACCCCTGGGTAAAGGGGACCCGCAACGCGGTTCAGATCATCATCGGCGCGATCGCCGGCGGCCTGGTGGGCGTCGGCATCGGCATGCTTGCCAAGATGTTGAACTAAAGGCGATCTTCACGCATATCACGAGCGGTGAGGAAGCTGGACGTCCTCGCCGCTTTTGCATGACCGGGGTCTCGATTTGAGAACAGACGCCCGGGTAAGCCTGCGCGTTCATTCGAACTTGATAACCAGACTCTTGCCCAGCGCATCGGCAATTCTCTCAAGCGTCTTGAGCGTGGGGTTGGCGCCGCCGCGCTCAAGAACACTCACCGCCGTCTGGGTCATTCCACTTTGCCCGGCAAGATCGACCTGCGTCTTCCCTGCCGCAAGGCGCTCCTTTTCGACTAAACGCCCAAGGCACCGAGCGCTTTTGGTGGATACCCCAATCTCACGCAAGTAAAACCCGTCCTGCGAGCTTCTCCCTGCACTGCTTGCGAGCAGGGCAGCGGAATCATATTCCATCAACCCGTGAGACCTGAGGACCTCACCGATATTCTGACGGCCTGGAGGAGCGATCCGCTCATCGACCCAAGCCTGAACCCATTTGCTCGGTATGTCCCGTTCCCCTCGGGCGACAAACGCCGCGAAGATCGCCGGCACGTCCCCCGGCTCCGCCCAATCCTCAACACGAGCGCCATACGCGCCGGTCGCTTCGTCATATGAAATAATCGCACTGGGGCGCAGCTCCCGCCCCTCACCGTCAATCAACTCAAAGCGCCGCATAGTAAGACCATCTCTCTCGAACGATCTCCCACATTTTTTCGAGTAGGTAATCCGGGGCAGCATGTTCCAACCCGGCGAACAGCGCGGCACGATCTTCTAACTTAAGCTCATGCGTAAGCTCTACCGGAGCGATATCGCGCAGATTGTCCTCCAAGAAACGCGAACCGATGTAGTTCGTCGTGGCAACGCGACGGAGTGGATCGAATGCCTCGATAGCATCCCGCTGCCCCGCGAAGGGGGCGACGAAAGACAGGCCGTTGTCGAAAATGGGCGCAAGCCTGGCCGACCCGTCGGGAGACAAAATGACCTCGATGTTCGAGCCGTGCCGGTCGCGGTTGGCAATAAGGTAGTCAACGAGCATCATCTGCTTGATTTGCCCTTCCCAACCGTGTGCACGACACACTTCATAAGGCGTTGCGCCCTGCTCGCCGTAGAGGCTCACATATGCGGAGAGGGACAGCTTGCGCTCTCTTGGCTTGCGGAAATTCTTGGAGCTGTTGAGCCAAACCCCCCGCTCTCGGCCATCAACCACAACGCGCGCGTGGATGAGGCGATATTCCAAGTGATCGATTTCCAAGAGCCGCATCAGACGTGCCGCGACGAGTTCGTTTATGCACTCGTGTCCATCAAACTCGATTCCGTTGTACCGAGGCAGCTTGTAGTAGATGGCACGCGCGCCATGCCCCGTACGTGCCTTGAGGTACGTCCCCGCCGTTCCCGACGAATTGACGCGCTCGCCCCACTCAAGCGTCGTGAGGTCTTGCTCCTTTTGGACGATGTCATATGAACGCACCGTGCGCCCCTCCTCACCATACTGCAGGTATATATCTTATATTATATAACCATACACAATGAAGAAAGTTTAAGTCACGTACACGAAGTCTCTCAGTGGAATTACTAGGTCAGATTCCACCGAGTGCATACGCGCACAACATGGTTCGCTCGATCCAAAGGTGCCCCATCCCTCGTGCGATCAGTCCTCACTTCGCCTCAACCAGCGTTAATTTCCGCAGGTAGCGATAGCGCAAAACAGATTTTGCAGCGCCTAGCGGACCTCGCCGCGTAAGATGTACAACAGATTCGATAGCGCATGCGGTATATCCGCGGGACGCTCCTTCACGACCGGGAGGTGACGATGGACATCAGCAACCAGATCAAGACGCGACGCGAGGCGATGGGCCTTTCGCAAGAGCAGCTCGCCGAGAAGCTCTACGTATCGCGTCAGACGATCTCCAACTGGGAGCGGGACAAGACGTATCCAGACGTCCAGAGCCTGCTCATGCTGAGTATCCTGTTCGACACCTCCATAGACACGCTCGTGAAGGGAGACGTGACCGTTATGGAAGAGGCTGTCGAGAGGGACCGCAAGCTCGCGGGAAAGCGCATGGTACGGCTCGCCCTGCTCATGGTCGCACTACTTGTCTTGGCATTTGCCCTGCTGCTGTCGCCCGCCTTTACTTGGCTGGAAAGGGCTTGGGGCACGGGCCCTGCAGCGGGGATGGTGTTTGCTCCGGCGGTTGGCGCGCTTCTCGTCGCGACGGTCCTGGAACGCATCAAGCGCGAGAACGACCTAGTGACCTACCGCGAGATCCTCGCGTTCATGAAGGGTGAGGCCGACATCGAGCGCGACCCGCGGGCACTCCCCCGCCGCGCATGGCCGACGAAGCACCGGCTGGCGTATGACCTGCTAGCCTTCCTCGCCGCAGCGATCATCGGCGGCGTGATCGGCTTTGCCACATGGGGGTTGCTGAACTAGACGGACGCGCCCCGCGGCAACCGAATGCTCGGTGTCGCGGGGCGCGCCTCAAATAAGGGACAGGCACGAAATCGAGGTTTCGAAATCGAGGTTTTCGATTAAAATCAGCGTCCGTCCTCGGCCTGGGCATCATCGTCGTCATCGATGACGACCAGGGCGATTCCGCTCCCCAGGCATCCGACGACCCAGGGAAGCCAGAACAATCCGGAGACGCCCTTGGACGCACCCATGGCGGACGCAGCGAAAAGCCATACCAGCGCCACCATCGTGGCGACGAGCATGATCACCATGCAGGCCTTCCCCTTGCGGTCGGCGGTGCCGCGACGCCTGGGATTGTTAGCGCGCAGGTACGCCTCGCGACTCTGCTGGTCGAGCTGCGCCAGCTCGTCATCGCTCAGCGCAACGGTCTCGAGCCACTCCTTGTTGTAGTCCGCAAGGTCCGTGCGCCCCCAGAGCATGCCCCAATGGACGATCATCCCGACACCGAACGCGACCAGCACCATCATCAGCGAATTGCCGTATACCTGCACGTTGGACTCAACCTCGAACAAACCTGCCACGGCAACCCCGAGCAGAATCACCGCGATGCCGGCCACGATTGCAATCGAGGCGCGGCGCCGAGCAGTCGCCTTCTCCTCCGCCGTATAGAAATCAGCGACATAGGGGTGCGCCTTGGCAAATGCGGCATGGTCAATCCCCGCGGGAATGGTAAACGCGAGGCCGGCGGCAACGAACGCGAACGTCGCGAAAAGGACGATGCCGTCCGAGTGCATGACCTCATCGGTGAAGATGGCGGCCGCCGCACCGAGGATAAAGAGCACGACGCCGATCGCGATTTTGCGCGCGAAGGTGACCATGTGCTCGTCGTAACCACATACATCCGTAGCTAGACCGGCGGGAATAGCACAGACACCGGCGGAGGAACGTGCGCGTGCAGGTCCCGCAGGTTCACCAAGAGATGCATCCCGCGGTGCGACGGTCAACGGACCGGCGGACATATCGCCAACGGCGCCCTCCGTGGCCACACGCACCGGCGAGTTGCCGTCCAGATTCTCCCCAACGGGAATGCGGTGACGGGATACATCCCCGGTCACCAAATCGTCCAGCGAGCACTCGAAGATCTGGCACATCTTGATGAGCTTGTCCATCTCCGGGTAGGACTTCTCGGCCTCCCATTTGGTGACGGATTGGCGGGACACCCCGAGCAACATAGCGAGTTGCTCCTGGGTCATGCGGCGCTCTGCGCGCAAATATTGCAGGTTGGTACGAAAGCTCATGATGGGTCCTCTCGTTGGCTGGGGAACGGCGGCTCGAGTGGTGCAATGCCAACGCATTGCGACGGCTCGCCCCGACATCCCAGCGTTCGGTGTTTTCCTGCCGGCGACTTACACACTACGGTTGCTGCGAGGCGATGACCACCAACCTGAGGCTTCATTTTACGCAACTTGCAGGCACCCTGCGGTTGCAAACCGCAGGTAGATTGACCGGAACGTCAAATCAGTAGGAACTTGCACACCAATTCGCCAAGGAGATAAGACGCAGCAAAAACGCAATGCGGAATCGTACCGCCCAACGCCGTCGAGACGGGCAATCACTTACCAACTAGAACATATGTTCCCATTTCATGGTATACTAGACCTAGCGACATGGGCGGTGCCCTCCAAGTCCTTGCAGGGGGTTAGGAGGGTTCCCATGGCGAAAATCACCGCGCTGCTTATTGCGGCATCAGCGCTCGTTCTATCGATCGTGCTGCTTTTCCTTATCGCTCGCTAGCGATACAGGGGTGAAACTCGCCAGTCAAGGGAACAGCCGCCCTGTGCCGGAGCGGCTGTTCGTGCGGGTTTCACCCCACTGCTTCTACTCCAGGAGGGCGTACGCCTCCCAAGTCGCTACTAGTATACCCGCTTTTTCGGCGCCCCTGCACGCCACTCGCGGGTTTCTAGGCGGCACCGGGCCTCGCGATCCTGGTGCCGTTTTTCAGCGATACCGTCATTATGAGACAAGCGCCGAAGAAACCGCAGGGCTCATCTTTGCTCACTCGCAATGATGACAAAACGGGCTCCAAATCGAAAACGCCTACCCTTTCCTGCTTTCGCAAGCTGCACCCTCATCAGCGCACGCCCTCAAGTAATCGCACTGCTACGGCCCGCTGTTACATCCCGTTGCTTGTGGCAACGGACCATCTGCGGATAGCATTGCGGTAACGTAGGAACCGGGAGAGAGAAAGGGCTCCCTATGCTAAACGAGAACATCCGCGAACTCAGGAAATCGAAAGGTTTGTCCCAAGAGGAGCTCGCGCTCAAGCTGAACGTGGTGAGACAGACGGTCTCGAAGTGGGAACGCGGGCTCTCGGTGCCCGACGCTGAGATGCTCGTCGCCATCGGAGGGGTGCTCGAAACCCCGGTGAGCACGCTGCTGGTCGAGACCGTACCCGCATCCGAACCCGAGGGCCTGCAAGCGCTCTCCGAAAAACTCGAAGTGCTGAACGACCAGTTCGCACGGGCACAGGAATTCAAGCGCCGTGCGCTGCACGCCCTTTGCATCGCGATCGCCGCCATCACGGCACTTGTCCTTATCGCACTGGCGGCGATTGGCGGCTCGTATCTCGAATGGGATTTCTCCAATCCGGAATACGCGGTGGCAGGAACGATGCTCCATGGATTCGAATGGGTCTTTGTGCGGATCGCGCCCGTCGTCCTGCTCGTCGCCATCGTAGGGGTTGGCGCCACGAGAAGGAAGGCATAGCACGAGCATTGATCCGCGCCTCCTTCCAAGCAACAGCCCGTTGCTCGACCAGCGCGCCGAATCGCGGGATAATCGCAGGCAAGCGGCGGGATCAAACCCCGCCGCCCACGCCCCGATCAAAGGAGATCCGCCATGATCCTGCTTAAAGACGCCCTGGCTCAAGCCCGACGCGAACGCGGCCTCACCCAAGAGGAACTCGCCGCGCGCCTTTACATCACGCGCCAGGCGGTCAGCCGTTGGGAGACCGGAGCGACCGAGCCCGGCATCGACATGATCAAACTCATTGCGCGCGAACTCGACGTCCCCGTGACGCGCCTGCTCGACATGCCCGAGCACTACTGCCAGAGCTGCGGCATGATGTTCACCGAACCCGACCAGCGCGGACATGAAGCGGATGGAACCGAGACCGACGAGTTCTGCCGCTGGTGCTACGACCAGGGCGCCTACACGTACGAAACCACGATGGAAGAGATGATCGAGGACTGCGCCCCACGCATGGCCGAATACATGAATTGGTCCGTGGATGAATGCGCCTCGCTGCTCGGCGCCATCCTCCCCACGCTGCGCCGGTGGAGCGGCGGGGACGCGTAGCCGCGCCCCATTCATCTATTCCTGCATTTGAAAATTCTTGCCAAGTTTTATTTGCATCGATATACTGTCAATGACAATAAAACTTGGCAAGATAGGATGAACATGGACAGGAGCGAAATCCTTGCAAGAAGCCGCATGGATAACCAGCATCATGACGAACGGGAGCGCAGAGTGACCGACAAGGCGTGCACCTGGGGAGCGGTGTCCATGGCAATCTCCGCTGCCGCAATCTTCTTTATCCGCTTGCTCGCGAAGGGTGGAAACCCGTACGACCTGCTTGCCATCTTGTTCGCGTACCTCGCCGCCGCTCATGCCTATACATGGAGCAAAAGCAGGTCGCGGTGGACGCTCATAACAGCCGCCGCATACACCGTCGGCGCCGCTGCCTTGCTATGCGCCTACGCACTGTTGGACTGATACCGCCGTGAAGGAATCGCTAACCCTTAAGAACTCGCTGAGAGCGGCTCGCAAAGAACGGGGGCTCTCGCAGGCACAGCTTGCCGAGATGACGGGAGTGTCCCGAAACACCATCAGCTCGATCGAAACGGGACAGTTCAACCCCACAGCGAAGCTTGCGCTTGTCCTCTGTATCGCGCTCGACAAGAAATTCGAGGAACTGTTCTATTTCTAGAGACCAGGAATCGTCGGTCATTTCCCGCGATGCTTCCGGCGGCGCTTCTCGCAGCGGAGCTCCCACCGCTCACGCTTGTTCTGCTCATGCGAAAACCGCCTGGTGGAGCGTGCCTCCCCTTTCGTCCGCTCCCGCTCACGCGCCAGGGCCAGCTGAGATGCTGTCGAGGTCCCGCGTGCCTTCATGGCTTTCGCGACCTCCCGTGCACGGCGCTTGGGATTGCCAGCCATGCGCTCCGAACGCGAATCGACGGGTACGCAGGCTTCGCTTAATTGCAGGCTCTCCCAATGCCCAAGCACCCATGCATAGATTTCTTCGTTCGATGGCTCCGCGCCAAACACCACGCGCGCCACGCTCAACCCGCCCCGTTCGACATGCTCAACCACGCCCACCCAAAACTGACCGTTGTGATAGACCGTCAGCGTCGATGAGACTTCCCACTTCCGCATAGCCGCGACCTCCTTCTATGTAGGGCTACGCGAAGAAGGGACAACCAAGGAGGCAGGTTACTGGCGGGCGAACGCCCACGGCCCGACTACCCGACGGGCGCTGTGTTTTTATCTTCGATAGACGAATTATAGCACCGCTGTACCCGCCCTCGCGCCTTGCGAACCGGATGCCGGATCACAGTCTTGAGCTTCTCGGGCGCGGTGCGGCGAGCGTCGTTGAGGTAGATCTCGTGATGGAGGCGCTCGTCACTAAAATCCTCGATGTAGCCGTTTTCCTCGGCAAACGCGCGCATGGCCTCAACCGTCACCGGCTCGTCGTCATAAGCGCCCACGTGCAAACACTGGACACAGAGACCCTCTTCGATGGTGAGAAGCTCCACCATCGAGAAGTCGCGATTCTTCTTGGCGGTCGCCTCGGCAACGGCCCAATCGAAGTCCTCGCGCATCACGAACTCGGGAACACGAATGACCGAGATCCAGTTGAAATCCTCCTTGTGAGCGTAATCCACGCCCAACACACCGTCCTGCCACCAGAAGCCCTCCAGCGGCGGAACCACGAAGTCGAAGTATCCCTCGATGCGGTGGTCACCCTTCTTGGACATCTTGATGGTGTACGCCACGCCATAGAGCGCCTCGAGCGCGTCCTTGTACGCCCCGCCCTCCTCGTTGGGGTCGCCGTGGCCGCGAACCGCCAAAAACGTCATCTCCGGGACCTCGATGATCGTCGGCTTCTTCGGCGGCAGGTAGAACTCCTTGTATTCCTTCTTGTAGTCGAATGCCATCGCAATCCCCTCTCGCGAACATCATTGAATTAATGATAATCGAACATATGTTCTTGTCAATGAGTTTCCAGAGCAGTTTAGGTCGATTCGCCTAACGCGATTTCACGGCGTAGGTCGCCCAGAAGGTCGGGATGTTCAGGTCATGCAGGCGGCCCTTGCCAGAGGTATCTTCATAACAGTCAATCAGCTGGAAACCCGCTTGCAGCTGACCGCGAATCTGCTCTTCCATCGTATGTGAGAACAGAATGCCGTCCTCAACAGGATCGAGCGCCGCCAGGTGCTCGGGATTCTTCAACGGGTTGAACGGCAGGCTGTACACCGCCCGTTCCTCCGCTGGGTAGTCGAACACATATCCAAAGCCGTTGTCCATGCCCGCCAACAGGCGACCACCAGGCTTCAGAATGCGATAGCACTCGCGCCAAAGCGGCTTGACCTCCTCTATGTAACAGTTCGAGACGGGATGGAAGATGAGGTCGAACTCCCCGTCCGCAAAGGGAAGCGGACGGGACATGTCGCCTCGAACGATCTCGATCTCATACCCCTCGCGCTCGGCGACCATCCGCTCGGATTCCAGCTGACTAGGCGTGTAATCGAACACGGTGCATCGCGCCCCGAGGGCGGCAAAGATAGGCATCTGCTGACCACCGCCGCTTGCCAGCCCGAGCACGCGCAGGCCAGACAGGTCGCTCGGATACCATGCGGGCGGAACGGGCTTGGTGGGAGTCAACAGCATGCGCCACTCGCCCTGTCTAGCCTTGAGATACTCCTCATGGCTCAAGGGCGTACCCCACTCCCAACCCTTTGCGTTCCACCCGTCGATGGCACGCGCGTTCACGTCGACGTAGATATCTCTCGTTATTTCCGGCATACGCTGGGCCTCCTGTATTCAACTTGATTCAATCGCGTGCATCCAAAAGCCCCGCGGATTAAACTCCAAACGAGTTCGCGCGACTATCAACGCGAGCCAACCCCTCGCCCAACTATAATCTAGCCACAAGGTGCAACTGAGCCCGAAGCCCAATCTTTCGAACCATCGCTCACAGGAGGGTGCATGAACAGGAAGAAAGTCCTTATCGCAGCGGCAAGCGCACTTGTCGCCCTCGGCGTCCTCATGGCACTCCTCCTTCCATCTGGCGGGAACGTGCAATCAGCCAAGCACATCGCACACGCAACGGACCTTTACACCAAAGAGGACATCGAAGCCGCGTTCGACGCCATCGAGTCGGAGTCCGCATCGGGGTTCAAGGGCTGCGCGCTCAAAGAACTCCGCTATGACGATGAGATTGAAGCTCAATATCTGGACGAAACTCCTGAGCACAAGCAGAAGGGCACTGGGGACCGCATCGTCGTGCTATCCGAATTCACGACCGACTGGCGGGCGGCTGACGAGGGCTTCTCGCCGAACGACAGATACGAGGGCTGGCAATGGGTTCTGACCAGGCCCTCGCAAGGCGCCCCATGGAAGGTCGTCGACTGGGGCTATTGATGATGCCCCCAATGACCTCCGAAATAAACCAGGCCCATCATAGCGACCCCGATCAAGCGCAAGGCATGCGTGTGCGGCGGCACGGCGACATCATGCAAATAAACCAGGCCGGATAAGTGTCGCAAACCACACGAGCATGCATGCGATATCTACCGCACACGCTGCGCCCAATGCAAGGCGAGCGTATGGGTCGCGCACGCCATCGCGCGCGATCTCATGGGCCAATCGCTCACGAAGCACGACCTTATCCGCAGCGGCGCACTTGCCCGCAGCCAACTCGGCAAGCACCCCGGCGGCTGATGCAGCGGATACGGCCCTCTCGCCCGCCCGTGCAATCACCGTAAAGCCCATCACCATGCCCAAAAGCGTCATCGAGTAAAATGCGACGGACCCCACCAGATAGCGCGCGGTAAAAGAGACCGCGACAAGACAGACTCCCGCACCTACGGCAACGCAGGCAAGCGCGAGCGTCCTACCTATGGCCACCCGCGCTTCGCGATCGACCATCTCTTCCATTTCCGCAACATCCCCTTTCACGAGCTCATCAATGCTCGTTCCGAATATCTCGGAAAGAACCAGCAGGGATTGCGCGTCAGGGAGCGTTCTGCCCGTTTCCCAATGCGAAAGCGTTGGGCGCGATACATATGCGCGGCGAGAAAGTTCCTCTTGAGAAATCCCAAGGCGCTGCCGCTCGCGACGAATCCGGTTTCCGACCTCCATTGTCCCTCCTTCGATACATGCATCCCCGGAGATGTTGCAGATGGTTATAGCACATGGAGCGGAAATCGTCCGTAAAAATACTTATCGAGCGGCTCACCTGCGCTTTTTAATTAGATGAACAATATGATCTAAGCATCTGAGACCGGATTGCGAGCCCCTGCCAACATGAGGTCGGCGAGCATTCGGGCATGAAGCAAGTGGAAACCCGCCTGCTTCTTCCGCAAGCATCTCTTTCGATGCGGTCAGCGAACATATCAAATATCCGTCAGCCCCGCTCGACGATCGCGCCGTAGCCCGTGTGCGGCAGGTACTCCACCGCGAGCCGCTCGCCGTCGTCGACGTAGCCGGAGAACACCGTAAGGTCGACGACCTCGCCAGTCTCGTCATCGCGCACCGAGACGCCCCGGCGCTCGCTCGAAACGTCCGCCCCGCCGTGCGCGCGGCCGACCGCGACGCCCTCGATCCTGAGGTAATCCCCGCCCATGATCCGGGGCACGTCGAGGAGAGCGCCGAGGAGAAAGACCGCCGTGGCGACCGCCACGACCATCGGGACGATGTTCAAGACTCTCAGGAACAGAACGTCGTTCCTACCACTGAAGCTCTTCCTCACCTCGTCGGGGCTCCGGAAGACGGCGTCGATGAAGTCCCTTTTATGTACGAGGTGCGATACGCAAAGGACAAACGCGACGAGGAAGACCAGGGATCGCATCCCGAGCCTGAAGACGGCGTATTCCATCACTCACACCCCATCAAGCCCCGACAGGACCTCGGCGCGCAGGCGCTCCATGCGGGGTGTGAGCGGCTCGAGGGCAGGGTCGCTCGCAAGACATGCCGCCTCATCGGCGGATCCGTGCAATAACTCGTATTCGGCGAGATAGAGCTGCCAATTCGCACGCTGCTGATGGCAGGTTGCCAGCATCATGCGCTCGCGCATGCGGGCGGCGTCCGCGGCGTCGCGCTCGGCGGGGCGTCGAAGCAGCAGGTCGTAATCCAGCAGCTGTTCATCGGCGAAGCCGCGGTCGCGCGTGCCCTCCTTGAAGTTCTTGCGAAACGACGAGAGCCGATCCAGCGTGCCCCGAGCGCCCGCGATGTCGCCCATGTCCAAACGCGCCATGAACTCGACCTGCATCGCTCGGAACCACCACGGGTTGCTCGCGCGCTTGAAGGTGACGGACTCGAGGCGGCGCAGGGCGCCGGCGCTATCGAGCTCAAGGTAGTCGCAGTACGCGAGCTCGATGGCGATGGTGTTGGCGGAGCGGCCGAAGCGGTCGCGCTCGGCGAGCGCATCGAGCGCCGCGCGATAACGGGCGGGGTCGCAATCCTGAGAGACGACCTCGGAAAGGCCGGTGAACAACTTTACCTTGCGCAGGCGGGTCACGAAGGCGGCCACGAGCGTCAGGGCGAGAGCAACCAGATAGAGCACATAGCGCTCGAGACGGACGGCCCAGAGCATCACGACCAGGTTGGCAAGGAGCACGACGATGAGCTGCACGCTGATCGAGCGCAGCCGCTTGAGGTACGCGGCCACGGTCCCCTGCGCATCCAGGCCCCAGTACGCGGAGCGCCCATCCCCCGTCGGAGACACGCTGTCGATACGGTTGGGCTCCGGCGTCCGGGCGGGCGCGGTCGGAAGGTTGCTCATGGCGGTCATCTCCTCCTACAAGCTGCGACGTTCAAGCCGCCGTGATCATTCGCGGGCGCGGGGCACCGCATCGCCGTGCACGCCGCATCGCTGCGCCACCGGCACGGGCAACGTTCCCCAAAGCACCCCGCCCTCACATCCTCATGCGTTCGAGACGGGGGTACCCATGGCGAAGCGCCGCGTTGTACTGGCTCTTCAGGCGGCCCGCCTGCAGGTACCAAGCGGCATAGAGAGCAACACCTTCGACCACGAGCATCGCCGCGAGCACGAAGGGCGCCGTCTTCGTCATGAGCAGCATCGCGTCGAAAGCGGCGAAGAGCGCCAGCACACCGGCCGTCGCCTTTGTACGCTCCTCAACCTGTCGGCGCAACTGGCAGCGAATGCCTTCCAGCTCCATCTCCGTATAACGCGCCGCAACGATGCCTTGGCGAACGCTTTCGTCCATATGCGCGATACAAAAACGGATCACGGGACCCTCCATCCCCTAGTCGACGAACCAGAACCACGCGAAGAATACGAGATACGGAACGCTCAGCAGGTACAGAGCGGAGATGAGTACGATCATCCCGGTGCGAGCGGGCGAACCATCGCTCGCTCGACGCAGCTCGCGCACCGTCAACACGATGGCGACGACGAGCGCGACGACCGCCAGGACGGCCATGCCCATCAGCATCAGGGCGATGCCGACGCTCAACGCCATGACCGGGGCCATGAGCAGGGCGCACCCGCAGCCCCCGGGGCCGTACAGGCGCCCGGACGAGCGGATCGGACGACGGCGCCGTTGATGCGCAGCGAGAACCGGCCCCGCCGGACAGCGGCTTTTGAGCGTCAACCGGGCGTGAAGAGACTCCGCCATAGGAGCCTCTCTCTTAGTCACATGCTCCATGGCCACCCCTACCCTATCGGGTCGCCCGCGGTGGCGGGGCCGTCCACGTCGCTCGCCCCCACGAGGGTGCGGGTCTTGGGATACCAGCGGACTTCAGCCATCGGCTCGTCGAGGACGAGCGCGACCTCTGGCCAATCGGCGGCGTTCACGCTGAGGCGCGCATCCACATGGTGATTCGCCACCGACTCCCCGTCCTTGTAGAGCGACACCTCGAACGTGGTGGGCGACAGCGCCGCCCCGCGGCCGCGCGGCTTGTTGATCTCGGCCTCGTAGAAGGCGAAGCGCTCCTGCTTCCAGCCGCCGTTGAGATCGTCGAGCATCTCGCTGCAGGAGAAGGCTCCGCCGGCGATCGAGATGACGGCGAACACGCCGCAGAACGCCACGATCGCGGCGGACCCGGTGTGCTTGTAGGAGATGGGGTCCTTTTTGCGATGACGGCGGTAGACGAAGGGGATCGCGCCGAAGGCGACCATGAGCGCGAGCCCGAACACCCCCGTGGTGTCGGCCGAGGATAGCGCGCCCATGGCGAGGAAGAATGGCACCACGTAGCAGAGGAAGCCGAGCAGAATGCCCTTGAGCTCACGGGCGAGGACGGCAGGGTCGATACGCCTGCGGTGCATGCGCTGCAGGTAGACCATGGGCGTGAAGCACAGCATGGAGATGCCGAACAGGATGAACCCGACGCCGACCGATGCGCGGTTGTACAGCGCCGCCGCCCCGACGCTCGTGGCGAAGCGGCCGTAGACGAGCACGCCGAACGCGGTGAAGAGGAAGACGCAGCCGATGATGGCGACGGCTCCCTGCTTGCGGTCCCTCGCGGTGGTGAAACGTCCCATGCTTCCTCGCTCACGTCAATGCGGCCCAGTCCGTCCCCGGGCCGACGATTCAGACGAATCTAGCACAGGGCAGAACAACCCATGGCGGAGGTTCGGTAAAGGGCGCGAAGAGTTCGGCCTGCGCGAAACGGCAGCAAGGCAAATGTTCAAGCCAATTATGCCAACTTTCCGACGCGCTCACGTATTGTTGATAGAGGGAGATATCGCAAACCGGTCCCTCGCACATCGAAACCACCCGAGAAAGCGAGGTGAGGACATGGGAGCTTGGATTGCATCGGCCACGCGACGGGCAGGCGAAACGCTCGAACGGCCGCCGCAGACGGCAGGCGAGCCGACGAGCCGCCCGATCGAAGCGGAGGCGAACCGACTCGTGGCGACGTATGCCGACACGATACTCCGTGTGAGCTACACCTATCTGCACAACACGCAGGATGCCGAGGACATCTGCCAAGAGGTCCTTCTTAAAGCCCTCGGCCGCACGAAGGGCTTCGAATCGGCCGAGCACGAGCGCGCCTGGATTATCCGCGTCGCCATCAACGCCGCGAAGGACCTCCTGAGGCGCCAGACCGGACGCGACACCGTGGCACTCGACGAGATCGGCGAGCCCGCCGCGCCGCCGCAAGCCACGGAACATGAGCTCGAGGCCCGTGCGGAGGGCATCCTGGAGCGCGTCATGGCCCTGCCCCTGGAATACCGCGAGGCGATCTACCTCCACTACTACGAGGGCTACTCCATCAAACAGATCGCCGCCATCGTCCATGCATCCGAATCGGCCGTGGCAACGCGACTCAGTCGCGGCCGGTCCAAGCTTCGCCCCGCCCTGGAAGGAGTTCGACATGAGCTCGACCTTTGATTCCACCTCCTATCGATCCAACCTTGACCAACTCTCCTTTACCGACGAGCAGAAGGCGCGCATGACGGCGCGACTCATCGAAGCGGCAAGCGCGGACCCCATTGGAATTCCCACCGCGTACGAGACCGCGCCGAGCGCCTCAGCCGAGGACACTGGCGAAGCCGCTCCCGCCGAGATCCTGGAACTCCCCGTCGCCCGCGCCGATCAGCCCTCCCGCATCGCGACGGGTCGTCGGCAGGCCCGCCCCTTTGCTCGCCGTCCCAAGGTGCACCGCATCGCCGCGGCACTCGGCATCGCCGTCCTGCTCACGGTTGGCGGCGGCACCGCGTACGCCACGGGGACGCTCGCCCGCGCGGCGGACTCCCTCGCCGCGGTCTTCGGCGCGAGCCCCGCGCAAACCGAGCTCATCGACCGCATCGGCCGACCGATCGACGCGAGCTGCACGAGCAACGGCATCACTATCACGGCCGACGCCATCATCGGCATGCGCCACGCCTACGCGGTGGTCTACACCATCGAGAAGGATGACGGGACCGCGTTCGACGAGCTCACGATGAACGAGAACGGCGCCTTCAATCTGTTTCTCGAAGGAGGCGGCAGTATCAACGCGCTGACCGCCCTGCGCCTTGGCGTGAAAGGCGGCTACGGCAGCTCCCACACCTTCGACGCCGACCCCTCGGACAACGCCATCCAACTCGTTGAGATGATGAGCCTCACCGGCTCCGATTCCTCGCTCGTGGGCGAGACGCTGCACTTCGACGCCAGCAAGCTCCTCTACTTCCCCGAGGGCAAGCAGGCGGACGGGCGAGACCTTCCCGCAGAGACGCTCGCCACCGGCGACTGGAGTATGTCCTTCAAGATCGACTACGAAGACCTCTCCGTCGATCTGCCCGCAGGCCAGACGTTCACCATCAACGGCAACAACGCCGTCATGAACGAACTCGCCATCTCCCCGCTCGGCGCGGACGTCACCTACACGGTCGATGCCGTGGACGGCCCTTCCGAACCCACGGGCCTCGAGACCAATTCCGAGAGCCGTGCCGGCTACGGTAACTTCAGCGTGACCTTCACCGACGGCACCACGCAGGAACTGGGCAGCGGTTACGGATCCTGGCAGGAGAGCGGCAAGACCGTCGTTCAAAAGACCTACTTCTTCAACCAGATCCGCGATGTCGACGATATCGTCAGCATCACCATCGGCGACCTGACGATCCCGGTCGAGTAGACACGCCGTACGGGCGAGCAACGCAGCAGCTGCGCAGAACGAGGCCGCGCTCGGCATCCCCCAAGGGAGCCGGGCGCGGCCTCCGCTGTGTTCCGCCGCCTCAGATTAGGGACAGTCCCTTTTCTGAGCCGGCGGCGATCCCGCAACGATCTCGTCGCGGGAGGGTGCGGCGCTACGACGAGTCGTCCTTGCGGCACCGCACCCCAAGACCTCAAAAAGTGCCTGTCCCTCATTTGAGATAGTTGACGCCTTATACTATGCGCCGTATAGTATCTGTCGAAGGGAGGTATCATGGATGCTCAGATGAAGCGCGGCTTCCTCGAGATATGCGTGCTCGCGTCGCTCCAGGGACGGGACTCCTACGGCTATCAGATCGTGAAGGACGTGCCCGACATCCTGGGCCTCACCGAGTCGACGCTCTACCCGCTACTCAAGCGCCTCGAGAAGGCCGAATGCCTGACCGCCTACTCCGTGGAGCACAACGGGCGACTGCGAAAGTACTACCGGCTCACGCCGACCGGCGAGGAACGCATCGCCGAGTTCCTATCCGAGCAGGTGGACATCATGTCGATCTATGACTTTGTAAAGCGAGGTGCGCAACGATGACCAAGCAGGAATTCCTATCCGAACTCGAGCGGGCGCTGGGAAAGCTCCCGCACACCGAGGTCGAGCAGGCGCTCGCGTTCTACGACGAGGCCATCAGCGACCGCATGGAGGACGGCCTTTCCGAGGCCGAGGCGGTTGCGGGCTTGGGTTCGATCGAAGAGATCGCGGCGCAGATCGCCGCGGAGACCCCGCCCATCCCGCGCGCCATCGCGCGGGCCAACACCGGCAGCCGCACCCTCAACATCGTGCTGCTCGCGGTGTTCTCCCCCATCTGGGTACCCATCGCACTCGCGCTCGCGGCGGCCGCGCTCGCCGTGTATGTCGCGATCTGGGCGGTCATCGCCGCGCTGTGGGTCGTGGATGCCGTCTTGGTGCTCATGCCCTTCGCGGGGCTGGCGTCGCTCACGGCGCTCATCGGCGGAGGCAACCCGGCAACCGGTGCCTTCGTCCTCGGCATCACGCTCATCGTGAGCGGCGTCGGGCTGCTCGCGTCGTTCGGCGTCTTTGGGGCGAGCAGACTGCTCTTCCAGCTCACGCGCTCGTTCGCGCGCTGGATCGCCGGACTGTTCGTGCGCGTAAGCGGCGATGACGCCGAACACGGAGAGCCCGCTCGGCCAGCCGGCGACCACACTCCAGACACGCCTGCCGAAGCCGGCACCGACCCCAGCGATACCGACTCCCCTGGAAACACCCCCATTTTGGAAGAAGGCGTCCACAATGCGTAAGACTCCCAAGGTCATTCTCATCACCGCCGCCGCACTCATCGGCACGGGCGCACTGCTCGCCGGCGGCGCGTGGGCGTCGGTCGGATTTGAGACGGCGCGCCTCTCCACGGTGGATTACAACTGGAATCAGACCGTGCACGCGCTCGAGGACGAAGCCACCTCGCCGCACGGGCGCATCGTCATCACGTCCGAATTCGAGAACGTGCGCATAGAGCCCGCCGAAGGCGACGCTATCGAGCTCGAGTACTGGACCGGAACCTCCCAAGACGTCTCCGTCGAGGATACGGACGGGGTGCTCAAGATCAACGTCGACTCGAAACCCCTGGAGGGCGTCATCGTGGACCTCTCCCCCTCCGAGGCCGGCGGCGTCGAGGACACCTCGACCGTGGTGCGCGTGCCCGCCTCGTTTACCGGTGAGGTCGAGGTGCACTCCGATTCGGGAGAGGTCTTCGCGGAGAACGTGCACGGGCTCGCCGGGCTGCGAGCTTCCAACAGCAACGGGGACGTCGTGGCGAGGAACGTCTCCGCCGCCGAACTCGACGCGATCAACGAGAACGGCGACACCCTGCTCTCCGGCGTCGAGGCCGATGCGATCCTCGCGACCAACTTCAACGGCGACATCTCGCTGGGGGGCGCCACGGCGCGCGAGGCGGAGGTCGTCAATGAGAGCGGCGACATCATGCTGGTGAACATGTCGCTGGAAAGCGCCCTGACCTGCAACAGCGTGAACGGCGACATCTCGGCGCAGCGGCTCGACGTCGTTACGAGCAGTGTCGAGAACGCGAACGGCGACATCTACCTGTCCTACCTCGGCGACGAGAGCGCCTATCGCATCGACGCGCATAGCAACCTGGGCGACGTCGACGCCCCGCACGGCGGCGACGGCAGCGTTGACCGCGCCATCGACGTCGACAGCGGCCTCGGCGACATCCAGATCAACTTCACCTCGAAATAGGGGGCACCCCCACCTCAATGTAGGGACTGTCCCTACATTGAGGTGGCGAGGGTGGCACCGAGACGAGGCGATTTACCCCCGTCCGCCTTCATCGAACGCAAGTCGGCATCACGCGCGTCATCTTTTGACGATTTGGAGCGCAATTTTGATGCTCGTGATGCCGACCGGAAGCACCAACGCCAAGGCCAAACGCCCTGCTTAACCCATCCCTCTCAGAAATTCGATAATCGCCAACCCGATACAACCCAATCCAAACGCATCCAATTGGAGGAGCCCATGTCACACACGGCCCTGCGCCTTGCTGGCATCACTAAGCGTTACCGTTCGAACACCGTTTTGGGCCCCATTGATCTCTCGCTCGAAGAGGGGCGCATCTATGGCCTCATCGGCGAGAACGGCGCGGGGAAATCGACGCTCATTCGTATCGTCATGGGCTTGAGCAAACCGACAGACGGCGCAGTGGAACTCATGGGACAACGGGGGTCAGCGGGCCTGCGGAACGCGCGGTCGAACATCGGCTACGTCCCGGATTCGAGCGCGAGCTATCCGCTGCTCAGCGCTGCCGACAACCTCAAGGTACGCTGTCTCGAATGGGGGCTGGACCAGCGCCAGATTTCGCGCATCCTCGATATGGTCGGGCTCGCGGATGCAGGGCGAAAGCGGGCCCGCAGCTTCTCCCTGGGCATGCGCAAGCGCCTCGATCTGGGCATCGCGCTTTTAGGGCAGCCGAGCATGCTCGTGCTCGACGAGCCCACCAACGGGCTCGATCCGCTCGGCACCATCGAGATTCGCGAACTCATCAAGCGGCTCAACCGCGAGCGCGGTACCACGGTGCTTATATCGAGCCACAACCTTGCCGAGCTTCATCAGACGGCGACCGATTACGTCATCCTAAGCGGCGGCAAGCTCATGGCGGAGCTGACCGCAGGCGATATCGAAAGGTTGAGCGGCGGCGATCTGGAGAAGCTCTATACGCGCATCATGATGGGCCATCATAACGGGCCGTGCCGCGGCGAGGCGGCCCCGCAGCACCTCAGACGCCCCTCGAAACCTATCTCGACATCGGGAGATGATTACGATGTCCAGTAACGCCCCATACACGCATCGCCGCAAATGGCGCTTTGGATGTCAGACGAAGAAGCGCTCGGGAGCCCCGTCGGCACTTAAGCGATCTCTTACCGGCGGATTCTTCCTCGCCTGCCGCATCGATCGGCTGATCCCCCTTGCTGCTCTCTGCCTGATCACCTGCATCGCAACCATCTTGAACCCTGACAACGGACCGCTCTTCATGGTGGCGGGAGACCCGAATGCGGCCGTGGGAACCACCATCGGATTCGTCGGCGATGTCATCATCCCTGGTCACGTGGCGGAATCCGTCCTCCGCGCGTCGCTCGTCTACACGATCGCGTGGATCCCAGCCGCGGCAATCATGGGCGTCACCGCTGTCGGAGCCGGCACCGCCGAGACGACGGCCCAACTCTCCCAGGCGAAAGGCGTGCCGGGAGGCGCGGCCGCCCTTGCACGGGTGATACCGCAGACGATTGCGCTCTCGCTTGCATATTTCCTGTCATGCGCAGTCGCTTTTACGCTCAAAACCTTGACGTTCGGGCCGCCGCTCACCGAAGCCGCATGGGGCACGGCGCTCGCCATTACACTAACGAACTGCCTGCTCCTGTGCGCGATCCACCTGGCATCCGCCCTCATTGCCGCCGTCTGCAGAATGCCCCTTCTCGCACTCTTCCTGTCCCTGTTGATCAGCATCGGCCCGCTACTTGCATACCCAAGGGCGTACATCGCGGGAAGCACGCCGATGGTCGCTTGGATGAGCCCCACTGTCCGGCTCATGCACACGTGCTCGCTCAACATATCCGAGGCTTCGCTTGCGGCGGGCGCGGCTGTAGGCGCAGGCATTTGTGTCGTCGCCTCGATACTTACGTATGCGATTTGCAGTTGTCAGGAGGCATGTCGATGAATCACGAAAAGCAGTGCCCGTCCGCACGGAATCACGCACCCCTCAATCGTGGCGTCTCTCCCGATCGCAACGCGCTCGCCAAAGCCGCCGGCGCACGGGGCAGTTCGGCCCCCAAACCCACCGGTCCGCGGCGCGTCCCTGCCCAGCGTTTCCGCGTTGCGGCGGCATCGCTCCTTGTGGGCGTGCGAGCCCATCTTGGGCTTCTGGCACTCGCCGGAACTGCGATTGCATGCCTCGTCTTTCTGTTCGCCGGTAGCGGCTCGTGGATGTTCGCCCTCACCGAGGATTCGGGTATCGGTTTTGCACCCGACCCTGCATATTGGACCACGAATGCCGAGGCAACGGCTGTCGAGGCGCTTACGTGCTCGGCACTTGCCGGAACGGTTTTCCTGCCGTTCACCACGTTGGCGGTATGCGGACGCCTTTGCGGGGCACTCTATGCGACGGACGCCCGAGCGGTCTCGCGGGCGCGCGGCACATCGCCTTGGCGACTGGCAGTTGGCGACCTTCTCGCCGCATCAATTCCCGTACAGGCCCTCTACGCCGCCACCGTCGTCGCGACTGCAATCGCGCTGAGCCCGCAGGCGGGGCAATCGAACCTCCTCGGGGCAGTCCTCGCGTCGCTCGCGCCCCGGCTTGCACTCGTCTTGACCGTCAACGAATCATTCGTCGCCTGCGCGCTCGCGCTGTACCGCCTCATCCCCAACCGCGCTGCGGCGTTCGGGATCATGGCGGTCGGCTTCATCGCCGCCTGCGTGGCGCAACTCTCGTTCCCAACGATGATATTGCCGATTCACGCCGGGCTCTGGATGCACATAAGCAGTGCAACCGCCCTGCATACACTCGTCCTGCCGGCGCTCGTCTTTTCGGGAATCACCGGCGTCATCGCGCTCGCCCTCTACGCGCACATGCAGCGATAACAGCAGGCCAGCCCTACTCTCTCACGTGTTCGAGCAGGTATTCGCGCATATAGGGGGTCGCAAAGCTAACCACACCGTACGACGGAGCCTCGATGAGCGCCGCATCTACGAGGCGGCGGCGATAGGTGCTCACGGACGTGGGGTCGACCCCCATCTCGCGCGCGATATCGCCAGACGCCACGGGGCCAGACCCACATCGCGCCATGGCCGCAAGGTACTCGAACTGCTTGCCCGAGACGCGCCTGAGCGCCGGTTCAATCACCATGTTATCGAAGCTCTTACGCGCCGTCGCGATGCCCTTTTGCGCATCGCGCAGCTCAATCGCATCAGAACCGCGGCGCGAAGCTGACTGCCAGGTGTAATATCCGACAAGCTGAACCATGAAGGGATAGCCGGCAGCGGCGGCCGTGAGCACATCAGACACCCCAGTCGCAACAGATTTGCCCGCGCGCACCATCGTGTCCTCAAATGAATCTCCGACCTCAAAGTCCATAAGGCGCTTGAGCTCGACATGCTTGGCCCGCTGAAGAAACGTCAGGGTCTCGTCCACCACGACACCGTCGACCGAAGCGGGAAGACCCGCGAATGCAAAGGCGACGTTCGCACCCTGGCGCACCAGCAGCTGAATCTCGTTACCCAACTCGCGCATCTCATCGAGCGGCGCATCTTGAACTTCATCGAGCGTGATCAAGAGGCCACCGTTGCGCGAAGCCTCGTACATCGCCTCCCCCAGCTGCGTCGCCGACTTGGATATCTCGACGGAACCCAAGCTCACGCCCAATATAGAAGGGGATATCGACAGCGAGGACACTTCGCGATTCCGCGAGAGGGCACCGAGAATGCGATCGCAAAAGCCCGCGTTCGCGGCGACGTCAACCACATGGAACCCATGCTCGCGCGCGATGTCTCCAAATGCGTTAAGGAGCACGGTCTTACCCACGCCACGGACCCCGGAAACGCGAAGTAATCTGTCAGGAGCTCCGGGGCCGTTTTCAAGCGCTTCGGTAAAGTCGTCGAGAATCTCGTCTCGACCGATAAGTTCAGGTGGATTCATTCCTGCCGTCGGCTTGAACGGATTAACGCGCGCCACCACACATCACCCTCTGCGGTCAAAGAAGTTTAACAAGTTGAACAGAGTTTAACAAGATTAGCAAAGTTTAACAAGTTAAACAGGAGAAGCAAGAAGGGGACAGTGCCCGGGGCTAGTGCGCGTACACCAGCTCGGCGAACTGGCCGTAGTGGTTAACCGCCTCGAGCTTGAACCTATGCAGCGCTTCGGTCTGCGTGAACAGGGGAATCCCCTCACCCAACAGCACGGGTGCCACCTGGATGATGAGATGGTCGACCATGTCGCGCTCAAGCAAGGGCTTCAAAACGGTGTTTCCACCCACGACCCAGATGTTGCGATCCGATCCCAGCTTCTCCACGAACTCCGCCGGGTCCTCGGCGACGGCCGTGAAGCCCTAGCAGTCGAGCGCGTTGTGAGTAAAGATGAAGTTCTCGGTGGTGGGATATGCCGAGGCAGGGCCATCAAGCTTCGCGACCTCGGCGAAGGTGCGGCGACCCATCAGTGTGACATCCATGCGCCCGTAAAACCAGAGCGTCCCGACCAGCTGTTTGTTTAACCATGTGAGCCCCCTTCGGTATGAAATATGATTGAAGAGCTGTAAAGTGCTCTCGAGACGGGCGCACCCCACCATCGATGAAAGGGAACCCGGTGAAACTCCAACAACTCAGATATATCGTCGAGGTGGCCTCGTGCGGCAGCGTCACCGAGGCGGCACGGCGCCTGTTCGTGTCGCAGCCGAGCGTGACCGCCGCCGTGCGCGACCTGGAGCGCGAGATGGGGATCACCGTGTTCGACCGGACGAGCAAGGGCATGGTGACCACCACCGAGGGCCAGACGTTCCTCGGCTACGCCCGCCAGGTCCTCGAACAGGCGGACCTGCTCGAGGAGCGTTACAAACGCGACACCGAGCCCGTGCCCCGCTTCGCCGTCTCGTGCCAGCACTACTCCTTCGCCGTCAACGCGTTCGTGGACGTGATCCGCGCGTTCGACGCCGCGCGCTACGAGTTCACCCTGCGCGAGGAGCAGACGCACGAGATCATCGAGGACGTCGCCCATATGAAGAGCGAGCTCGGCGTGATCTACCTCTCCGATGCCAATCGCGACGTGATCGGTCGCATGCTGCGTGCCGAGGAGCTCGAATTCAAGCCCCTGTTCTCATGCGCCGCGCACGTGTTCCTCTCCTCGACCCACCCCCTGTCGGGACGCGCCTCGGTCACGCTCGAGGATCTCGCAGACTATCCGTACCTCTCCTACGAGCAGGGGGATTTCAACTCGTTCTACTTCTCCGAGGAACCACTGTCCACGCTCGGCCGCTCCAAAAACATCCGCGTGCGCGACCGCGCGACCCTGTTCAACCTGCTCATAGGCCTCGATGGTTACACGGTGTGCTCGGGCGTAATCTCGCACGAGCTCAACGACGAGGACATCATCGCCGTCCCACTCGAGGTCGACGACCGCATGGAAGTCGGCATCGTCACGCGGCGCGACACCCACCTCTCCCGCTATGGGAAGGCGTTCATCGAGGCTATCCGCACGCATATCCCGTGATGCCCATGGGATCGCAAGCCTTCGTCACCTACCCAGTCCCATAGATTTTTCCTATCGTAGTTTGATTGTTTTAAGTATTTCCCAATCGGATGCGCGTCCCGCATACTCCTTTCATCAGATATCGCATCTACCGAAAGGAACCCATCATGGCCGCCATCGCACCCACCCGATTCGACGTCGTCGGCAGCTTCCTGCGCCCGGAGGCGCTCAAGGAGGCCCGAGCCGCACACGCCGCCGGCAAACTTGACGACGCAGGTCTCATCGCCGTCGAAAATGCCTGCATCGCCGAGCTCGTCGCCAATCAGAAGGCCGCCGGTCTGCCGCTGCTCACCGACGGCGAGTTCCGCCGCTCCTACTGGCACCTCGACTTCATGTGGGGACTCGGCGGGATTGAGCACGTGGAGCTCGACCACGGCTATTTCTTCGTGGGCGAGGAGACCACGCACGGCTCGGCCGTTCTCACCGGCAAGATCTCCGGTGAGAACCACCCCTTCGTCGAGCACTTCAAGTTCGTGCAGGCGCTCGAGGAGCCGGGGCACACGGCCAAGCAGACCATCCCCGCCCCCGCCCAGCTCCTGCTCGAGCTTTACCGTGACGAGGCGGCGGCCGAGCGCACGCGCAGCTTCTATCCGAACGAGGACGAGCTGCTCGAGGACATCGGCGCGGCGTACCGCACCGTGATCGCCGAGCTCTACGCCGCGGGCTGCCGCAACCTGCAGCTCGACGACTGCACCTGGGGCGCGCTCGTGGACGAGGGCTTCCAGGCGGGCATCCGCGCCGCCGGCTCCACGCCCGTGGCCGAGGCAGAGAAGTACCTGCGCGCGAACAACCTCGCGCTCGAGGGGCGCCCCGCCGACATGGCCGTCACCACGCACGTGTGCCGCGGCAACTACCACTCCGCCTATGCATCAAGCGGCCCATACGACCTGGTGGCCCCCATCTTGTTCGCGCGTGAGAACGTCGACGCCTTCTACCTGGAGTTCGACGATGAGCGCTCCGGCGGCTTCGAGCCGCTCGCGCACGTGGCGCCGGGCAAGAAGGTCGTCCTCGGCCTGGTGACCACCAAGCGCCCCGAGCTGGAGGACCGCGACGCCGTGATCGCGCGCATCCACGAGGCCGCGCGCTTCGTCCCGCTCGAGGACCTCTGCCTCTCCCCGCAGTGCGGATTTGCCAGCTGCGAGATCGGCAACAAGCTCACCGAGGACGAGCAGTGGGCCAAAATCGCGCTCGTGCGCAGCATCGCCGAGGAGGTCTGGGGGGCCTAGCTGCGCCGCTCGTTGCTCAGCGACCTTAGAAGCTTGGCAAAGTTGAGCAGGGTGACTCCGATCGTTGAGCCACCCCGCTCAGGCCAACAGAAGCCAAAACCCCGCCTTGCGATAACGACACATCGAAATTACCGGAGCACCTCGACCGGATTACCGTACTCTCGCCTCATTGCCTCTTGAGTCACAACCCACTGCTTACCAAATTTACGTGCGTCAATCCCCGCTTCTATCTTTCCATATGCCACAGCCTTACGCAGGGCAGACTCGCTCAGGCCCCAAAGCTCACTTGCATCGGAAAACGCCATGAGTCCGTCAAAAGGCGTCTTCACGTCGATGCCGTTTTTCCAAAGCTCATCGCAGGAAAGGTCGAGATCGTCGTTCCAAACGATGCCATAGCCACCGACATCAACTTGCACTTCCTCAAAGAGGTGCTCATCTTCCAAAGCGGCAAACTGGGGAAATCGAGAGACGAGCTTCTCTACGTCATATTCCTTTGTCGATCCATTTGCAAAACGCACACATAGCCTCATGTCCTGCAAAGGAACAACTTCTTTCACTTTGTGAAACACAGGCATCTCCTATTCAAGTGAATCGAGCTTCTTGAATTCTTGGGTCTCCCACATTTCAATACGCTCATCCTTGTGCACCGTCATCCACTCTTTCACCAATGAGGCAGCGCGCTTTGGAAGATGACCGTCTATTATTTCGCCAGATCTGATGTCATGAGCACCTCAAAATAGGGACAGGCACCAATCTGAGGTTTTAGCAGCCCCGACACCCATCCCTCGCACGGTCTCACCTCAAATTAGTGCCTGTCCCCAAATTGAGGTTACCGCTCGCGTGCTTGCCACCAGGCGACGGCAAGCTGGGTGCGGTTTTTGTGCCCGGTCTTTTGCAGAACGGAACTGATCCGATTGCGCACCGTGCCTTCGCTGATGAACGCGGCGGCGGAGATCTCATGGTTGTCCAGACCCTCGGCAACCAAGCGTACCACCTCGTATTCGCGCTCGGTCAACTCCGAAAAGGCAGCACGACAGCGCCCTTCGGGCGAGTGCGCGGCAACATCAACGTCAGCTACGGCGCACTCGGATACCGCATCCGCGCTAGGCTCCGAACAACCATCCGCCGCCACGACACCGCTCGATCCCTCCGCGCCGAACAGCTCGTGCGCGCGAAACTCGTCCCGGGTCCGATGCCGCAAGTCGCGCTGGGCAAGCAGCATGCTCGTCCGCCAGGACAACAGCCCCGCCAACGCAGACAGAGCGCCCACGCACGCAAGCTCCGTCCCAGAAACACACGGCGCGACCACCAGGCGCGCGGCGGGCAATAGCAAAGCAATCGGCGCCGCGCGCCACGGCAGCGGCTCCCGCGCGAATTGGAGCAACTCGTACACAACGGCGGGAAGCAGAAATAGCCCCTCCGGAACAAACGAACTCACAACGCAATACGCCACCGGGCCAAGCACGCGCCACTTCCCCCGCGCCCACTCGCATGTCAGCACCGCGATGATCGTCACGAGCAGGCAGACGACCGTCGGGACAGCAAGTGCATCCCCCGCGAGTCCCGCAACGGCCGACGCCGCGCCCACGACCACGGCGGCAACGCGGAACAGCGCGCACGCGACGAGCACCAACACTATGTCGATGATTCTCTCCATGGCTCCTCATGGTAGCAAAAGCAAGTTAGGGCAGGTAAAACCAAGTCGTGACAATTGTCACTATCGCGTTGCGAGGGCGTCGGGCACCATGTTCGCAGCAAGCACGGAATCGAAAACCTCAATTTAGGGACTGTCCCCAAATTGAGGTGGAGCGGAGGAACCATGGACGTCATCGCGATCGAGGGACTCGTCAAACGCTACGACGAGCTGCTCGCCCTCGACCACTTCGACCTGCACGTCGACCAGGGCGAGATCTTCGGCCTGCTGGGCCCCAACGGCTCGGGCAAGACCACGAGCATCAACTGCATGCTCGCCCTGCTCACCTACGACCGCGGCAGCATCCGCCTGTTCGGCGAGTCCATGGCGCCCACGCGCTACGACCTCAAGCGCCGGGTCGGCATCGTGCCGCAGCAGGTGGCGGTCATCGATGAGCTTACTGTGCGCGAGAACATCGACTACTTCTGCTCGCTCTACGTGAACGACCGCGCCCGGCGACGCGCGCTTGTGGACGAGGCGATCGAGTTCGTGGAGCTCGAGGAATTCACCCGCTTTCGCCCCGGCAAGCTCTCGGGTGGACTGCTGCGCCGCCTCAACATCGCCTGCGGCATCGCCCACAAGCCTGAACTCATCTTCTTTGACGAGCCCACCGTAGCCGTGGACCCGCAGAGCCGCAACGCCATCCTCAACGGCATCCAGCGCTTGCGCGCCGAAGGGGCGACGGTGGTTTACACCAGCCATTACATGGAGGAGGTCGAGCAGATCTGCGACCGCGTGATGATCATGGACCACGGCCGCGCGCTCGCGCAGGGCACGCCCGATGAGCTCAAGCGGTCGATCCGCACGGGCGAGCGCATCGTAATCGAGCTCGAAGGCCCCTCGGGCCCACGCGCGAGACCGGGTTCTCGCGCGAGCGACGGCGGCGTGCTCCCCACCCGCGAGCTCGACCGCCTGCGCGCGCTGCCCCACGTCCTCGACGTCTCGCTCGCCGGCAACCTGCTCACCGTGTCCTGCGAGGCAAGCGAGCACAACCTCACCGACGTCCTCGCGTCGCTGCGCGCGGGCAACGCGCGGCTGGGCCGCATCACCTGCGCGCCGCCTACCTTAAACGACGTATTCCTCGAGATCACCGGCCGCGAGCTGCGCGATTAGGAGAGCGCCATGTGGACCACCTTCAAAACGACCGTGCGCACGCTGTTGCTCACGCCGAGCGCCGTCGTGTGGACGCTCATCTTTCCCATCGTGCTCGCCACGGTGTTCAACTTCATGTTCGAGCCCATGCGCTCCACGGGCTCCGTCGAGGCGGTGAAAGTCGCCGTCGTCGCCGACGACGCCTGGGAGGATTCTCCCTTCTCGCAGGTAGTCGATACTTTGAGCGAGGCAGACGAACCCCTTCTCGCCGTTCATCCCGTGGCCACCGAGAAGGAGGCGCGCGAGCTGATCGCCGAGGGGTCCGTGGCGGGGGCGTATATCGTCGACGCTGCGGGCAATGAGGGGAACGCGGAGCAAAGCGGGTCGGATGAGCTCGATGCCGTCGACGCGGCAGGCCCCGCCGATGCGGCAGGAGCCGCAAGCGACCCGGACAACGCCGATGCGGCAGGAGCCGCAAGCGGTTCTGGTACCGCAGCGGGTTCCTCAGACGTGTCGACCTCCACGTCCTCCGCCGGCAGCACGGGCGCGCCCCGCATCATCCTCGCCCCCGCCGGGTCCGGCACGGGCAGCGACGCCTCCTACGACGTCAATCGCGCCATCCTCGAATCGGTCGCGACCAGCTATCTGCAAAGCGAAGCGCTCATCGAAGAACTCGCCACGCATGACCCCGTGGCGCTGAGCGACCCCACCACCATCGAGAACGCGCTCGGCCTCAGCGTCTCTGTGCGGGAAGTCTCGCTCACGCATGCCCAACCCGACAGCATGGTGCGCTTCTACTACGCGTTGCTCGGCATGGCATCGATCTTTGCCGCGCAGCTCGCCGGTGAAAGCGTCTGGCACCTGCAGCCCACGTCGTCCGCCGCGGGTGCGCGCCGCACTGTCTCGAGCACGAGCCGCATGCGCCTGCTCATCCCCACCATCGGCGCCTGTTGGGCGGTCTCCACCACATTTTTGGCTATCGCCTTTGGCTACATCTGCCTGACCGCGCACATCGACTTCTCGGGGCGCGAGGGACTCTGCCTCGTTGGAATCGCGGCGTCGAGCTTGCTTTCTTGCGGCATCGGAGCCCTGGTGGGCGCGTTGCCCGGACGTATGGGCTCAGACTCGCGCAGGGGCATCCTCACGGCGCTCACCTGCCTGCTGTCGCTTTTTGCCGGCCTCTACGGAGAGCCCACGATGGAGCTCGCCGATACCGTCGCACATGTCTTCCCCGCTGCGACGTGGCTCAACCCGGTCTGCCTGATCCGCGACCTGTTCTACACCGTCTACTACTACGACACACTCATCCCGTTCGCCCTTCGACTGGCGACATGCATGGGCATTGCGGCCGCGTTGCTTACCGTATCGGCCGCTTGCATGAGGAGGTCCGCGCATGAACATCTGTAAACGAGCGCTCACCATCGCGCTTCGCCACCCGCTCTACCTCATCATCTACATCGGCTTTTTATCGAGCATGGGCGTTGTGCTCATGGGAGAGGTGGGCGGAAGCGGCGCGCGGGAGGCCACCGAGGTTCCCCGCGCCCGCATCGCACTCGTCGATCGCGACGGATCAGCCGTAGCACAATCGCTCGAGGAGATGCTCTCCCAGACGGACGAGCTCATAACCGTTGCCGACGAGCCCCTCGCCCTGCAGGATGCGCTCGCGACCGGCAAGGCCGACGCCGTGCTCGTTATTCCCGCGGGCTTTGGCGATGCCCTCATGGATGCCGCGAGAACGGGAGGCGACCTACCCGAACTCGAGGCGGCGACCGGCGGCGACATGCAGGCGGCGGCGCTGGCATCCCAGCGCGCAAGCCGCACGGCATCGCTCATCGCGAGCCGCGCCGCGCTCATGCCCCACGCGAGCGCCGAGCAGATGCTGGACGGCATGCGCGCGCTTTCCGACATCGCGCCCACCGTCGATACCATCGAGACGACCGAGGAAAGCACCGCGGCATCGCGCCTGGCGTTCTACCTCACCTTTAGCTCGTACACCGTCACCTCGTCCATCGTCGTGGTCGCCGGCGTGGTGCTCTCCACGCTCAACAAACCCGACGTGCGGCGGCGACAGCTCGCTGCGCCCGTGAGTAGCTGGCGCATGGGATTCGAGAGCATCGCCGGATGCGCGGTGCTGGCGCTCGGCGTGTGCGCATGGGTCGCACTCGTCGGCATCGGCGCCTCCGGGGCAGGCGCACTGCTTTCGAGAGCAGGTGCGCAGGTGGCGCTCGCCATCGCGTCGCTTTGCGCGTTCGCACTCGTCCCGCTCTCGCTCGCCTACACGCTCGCGCAATGTGGCTTTAGGGAGGAGGCGCTCAACGCGATCGCCAACCTGGGCGGCATGGTCATGTCGTTTTTGGGCGGGGCGTGGGTGCCGTTGTCGCTCATGGGCGCGGGCGTGCAGGCGGTCGCGCGCTTCACGCCCACCTTCTGGATGTACGATGCCGTGACCTGCGCGCTCGGCGCCCATGAGGTGAATGCTCATGTTGTGGCCACCGTCGGCGTCGACCTGGGCATTATCGCGCTCTTCGCCATCGCGATCGCGTCTGCTGGCCTGGTCGCCGCCCGTCTGCGCACCACCTCAGATTAGGGACAGGCACTAATTTGAGGTGTCCTAATTTGAGGTACCGACCGGCACTAATTTGAGGTGCCGGCCGGGTGGCCACCGGCCTCCCCGAAAACGTCAACGCAAGCCGGGCGGCCGCCGACCACGCAGCGGCGCTTGCCGCACGCCAGCGCCAATCGTGCAACGGCGCCGGCAGCGCGGCAACATCAGTCGAACGGCAGCGCAGGTCGCACGGTGTCACCTGGCGGATGCCAATGTCGGTCGCAAGGCAGCGCTGCTCGCACCGCAACGCTAGCTGCACGACTACACCGACCGCACGACAGCACCGGCGCGCAGCGGCACCAGTTGGTCGGCAATACCAATCAGGCAGGAAAACACATCCGGGAGCGTTTTCCGGCCTGCCCCCATCATTCGAAGACCCAGTGAGGGGTCATCCATTAAAATGTGTGGGGTTCAATCGAATACCCCGAGCAGACCGGCCTTTCAGAAACCCGTTTCCTGCGGTTTCTTGTCTCCTTTTCCGTGGTCTACTCAGCGCCCCTTCAATAAACCCCACACATTTTATTTAGCGACCCCCTTCAGGCCCTTTCGACCCTCATTCCGCAGCCCATTCAAGCCAAGGAACCAAGCGCTCGCGCGTTGAAAACCATCTGACGGCTTGCAAGTCATCGCTTCGAACCCAAGCAGCAAAACACCAGCTCAGGTGCATGTATAAAGCCTTTTGGCATCCTGCATCCGACCTAAAATCGCCCGCTATAAAGCCCTTTGATGGTACGATTGCCGCGGTGATGCCATGGTGAATCTCGACAAGGGTCACCACGAACCGAAAGGACGAACCGCATGGAACTGGGCGCCCATATCAAAGAGCACCGCAAGGAGCTCGGGCTTTCTCAGGACGATCTGGCGGCGAAGATCTACGTCTCGCGCCAAACGATCAGCAACTGGGAAGTGGGCCGCACCTATCCGGACGTTCAGAGTCTTTTGCTGTTGTCGAACGTGTTCGGGGTGACCGTGGACTCCCTCATCAAAGGAGATGTGGAAACCATGGCACAGGTAATGGACGCAGCGGTGAAGAAGTACAACGCCCTCTCGACCATCACGGTGGTAAGCGCGGTCGTGTTTTTGGCGCTCAGCGCGTGGGCTGCCTTCCAATTCGAATGGGGCTGGGGCGTCCACATCGCCCCCACCGCCGTGTTCGCGGCGATCGCCCTGCTCGTGATGCTCATCGCCTTCACCTACATGGAGCGCATGAAGAAGCAGCACGACCTCGCCACGTACCGCGAGGTGCTTGCGTTCAGCCGCGGCGAGCAGGTTGATCGCGACACGCTCGAGGGGCGTCGCGAGCGCGAGATGAACCCCTGGGTAAAGGGCATGCGCAACGGCGCGCAAATCATACTCGGCGCCATCGTCGGCGGCTTGGTCGGCATCGGCATCGGCATGCTTGCCAAGATGTTGAGCTAACGCCAAGGGAGTATCGAACAACATGGCATCAACCGGCCCGGCCGCAACACGCGGCCGGGCCGGTCTCGCGCCTACCATCGTTCCCGACAGCTCACCCCAGTTGGCGCCCATCCAAAAGTAGCGCCCGCCTCCAATCCGAGGTTCGCCCACGCCTCAAATTAGCCCCTGCCCCATTTCGAGACTCCCCGTTTGAGATGAGTTGCCGCTGCGCACAAAACGAACGGCTCGCCCCCCGCTGATACCCACCTCACATTGGCACGTCAGCTCAGATTGGCGCCTGCCCCCATCTCGAGGTTCGCGGCCGCGCGAACGAATTCACGGAACAGCGGATGCGGGCGCGTGGGGCGGCTCTTAAACTCGGGATGCGCCTGCGTGGCGACGAACCACGGGTGCAAGTCGCGGCGCAACTCGACCATCTCGACCAGCTCGCCATCCGGGCTCGTGCCGGACACGACCAAGCCGGCCGCCTCCAGCTCCTCGCGGTACGCGCTGTTGAACTCGTAACGATGACGATGGCGCTCCTGCACCAGTGCCTCGCCGTACGCCTCCGCAGCGAGCGTGCCTGCGACCAGCGCGCACGGGTAGGCGCCCAAGCGCATGGTGCCGCCCTTCTCGGTCACGCTCTCCTGCTCGTCGAGCAGGTCGATGACGGCGTGCGCGCACTGCGGGTCGAACTCGGACGAGCTCGCGTCCGCATAGCCCAGCACGTCTCGTGCGAACTCGCACACGGCAACCTGCATCCCCAGGCAGATGCCCAGATACGGCACCCGGTGCTCGCGCGCGTAGCGGGCAGCGGTGATCTTGCCGTCGAAGGCGCGCTTGCCGAAGCCGCCCGGCACGAGGATGCCCGATACGTCGCCTAGCATCTGCTCGACGTTGTCATCGGAGAGCGCCTCGCCGTCGACGAGCTCGACCTCCACGTGCTTGCCCAGGTGCGTGCCCGCGTGGTGCAGCGCCTCGATGACGGAGAGGTACGCGTCGGGCAGCTGGGTGTACTTGCCCACGAGCGCGATCTTCACGGGGTCGCCCTCGTTTTCCGCATGGTCCTTCGCGGAGAGGAACCCCTCCCAATCCGCCATGTCGCGCTCGCGCGGGTCGAGCCCCAGGCGCTCGCAGACGCGCAGGTCGAAGTCCTGCTCGGCCATCATGCGCGGCACGTCGTAGATGGACGGCGCGTCCTCGCAGGTGAACACGCAATCCACGTCCACGTCGGTGAACGAGGCGATCTTGGCGCGCACGTCGTCGTCGATGTGGTGGTCGCTGCGCAGCACGATGATGTCGGGCTGGATGCCGAAGCTCCGCAGCTCCTTGACGGAGTGCTGCGTGGGCTTGGTCTTCACCTCGTGGGCCGCCGCGATATAGGGCACGAGCGAGACGTGGATGTAGCAGACGTTCTCGGCGCCGGCATCCTTCTTGTACTGGCGGATGGCCTCGACGAACGGCTGACCCTCGATGTCGCCGATCGTGCCGCCGAGCTCAGTGATGACCACGTCGGCGTCCGTCTGCTCCTCGACGCCGCGGAACTTGGCCTTGATGGCGTTCGTCACGTGCGGGATGACCTGCACCGTACCGCCGAGGAAGTCGCCATGGCGCTCGCGCGCGATGAGGTCCTGGTAGATGGCGCCCGTGGTGAAGTTGGAGTCGCGCGTGAGGTTCTCGTCGATGAAGCGCTCGTAATGGCCGAGGTCGAGATCGCTCTCGTAGCCGTCCTCGGTGACGAACACCTCGCCGTGCTGGAACGGGCTCATGGTACCCGGGTCCACGTTGAGATACGGGTCGGCCTTCTGCATGGTCACCCGGTAGCCGCGCGACTTGAGCAGACGCCCCAGCGACGCCGCGGTGATGCCCTTGCCCAGCGAGCTGACCACGCCGCCGGTCACGAATATATGCTTTGTCATGGTGTTTACCTGCGCTTCCCGTCGAAATCTGCACCGGAGTCCGGCGCTTCCACGGGATTTCAGTGTACCACCTGCCTACCATGACGATGGGGAGCATGGCGAATTCATGAACTTGAAACGCACGGCCGTCTAAGATTTGGGACGCAGTTCAGAACAGCCGGAAGCATACGACTCCTCGATTTGGGGACGGCCCCTCCATTGGGGGGCACGGGAATACGCGACGGCGGGGAACAGGGCCGGCAAGTAACCGACACTACAACGAAAGCTTCCGCAGCGCCGCCGCGCTACGCCGAGCGGCCTCCGCGGACTCCTGCGCCGTCACGTGGTCGCGACTCGCCTCGACCATGAGCTCGCGCACGACCTCGCAATCGCCCGCGGCCGCCCGTCACGCCTTCAGCACCGTGCGCTCCACCGCACGGGCAGTAAGCAGGCCATACACCCCCATCAAGACAACGACGAACGTCAGAACACCGCCCACAATGGCGAAGAAGCCCTGCACGCCGAGCGCGAACGTGAGGAATCCCACGAGGAACAAACCGAACACGTCGTGGATGAGCGCGCCGACGAGAGGCGCGACGAAGTAGAGCGCGAGCTGCCGGCGCACGGACGCGCGCATAAGGGCGCGGTCGCACCCGAGCTGCCCCAGCACGCCGTACGCGCGCCGTGCATCGACCGCGCTCGAAAGCTGCTGGAGTGCGAGCACCGCGACGGCGCTCAGCAGGAACACCGCCCCGTAGAAGATGCCGATGTAGCCGATCGGCGCCATCGACGCCGCGATGCCGGCCGAGACCATCTCGGGCGTGCGCAGCCCGATGCTGAAGACAAATCCCGCGACCATCATGCACACGGCGACGGCGACGAGCACGCATACGCAGGCGAGCGCCATCGAGGTGCTGGACACGCGCGCCTCGACCTGCCGCACCGTGAAGGCGGTGAGCCCGTCCCAGTACCGCCCGGAGCGCCCGCGCGCCCGCTCACCCCATGCGGCCACGCCCAGGCGCGCGACGAGCGACGTGGCGAAGCAGGCGGCGAAGCCCATGGGGATGATGAACACGATGAAGTACACCGGTTGGAACACGCACGAGCCCCATACGACCGCGAGCAGGACCGCGGCGAGCACCGCCTGGCCGCCCCGCGCGACCCGGCCGCCGAGGCGCATGCGCTCCGGCGCGCGCTCGGCGGACATGAGCTCGATCAGCGGGCGCCGCGCGATATCGCGCGCGCCGTCCACAGCGTTCACCGCGAACACCACGGCAAAGCATCCGGCGGTCCATGCCGCGGAGTCGGGCGAGAAGGAGAACGCGAGCCGCCAGGGAACGTCGAACACGAAGGCCGCGACCGCGCCGAACGCAGGCGACAACGCCGCACCCGCCGCAAGACCGTACGCCAGCGCACCGGCACCCACGAGCGCCGTCTCGGCCACGAGCACGACCGACACCGCGCCGCGCCCCATGCCGCACAGCTCGTAGAGGGCGAACTCGCGCTTGCGCCGGCGCAGTAGGAACCTATTGGCGTACCGCACCAAGAAGAGGAACACGAGCACCGTGAAGATGGAGAACGCCTGCAAGACGTCGCCCGCGCTTCCCAACACGCCCAGCTGCTCGGGCGAGAGCCCCATGGATTGCAGATGATCCGTCGAGGCAACGAACGAATACAACAGGCATGCAGCGAAGCCGAGCGTCGCGAAATAGACCGAGTAATCGCGCGCGCTGCGGTGCATGTTGCCGATGGCGAGTCTGAGATACAAAGGCATGGGGGTCCTTTCGACTTCGAGCTGCCTCAAGTATCGAAAGAACCCCGATGCCCAGCCATCGATTCCCCTTACAGGTAACGAACAATGTCGTAAGGGATACGGAATAGACAGGCCCCGCAATGCACAGTGGCCGCACCGCGAAATACACGGTGCGGCCATTTCGCAACGGAAAGGTCCGCGATGAACATCTCAAACGACCCTTTTGAGCCGCCTACAGCACGCCGTCCAGCATGAGGTTCACCTTGAGCACGTTGACCGTGGGCTCGCCGAAGACGCCCAGGAATCGGCCCTTGGTGCACTGGGCGATGATGTCGCGCACCTCGTCCTCGCTCTTGCCGGTAGCCTTGGCCAGGCGCGGAACCTGATACTCGGCCGCATCCGGAGAGATCTCGGGATCGAGGCCGGAACCGGAGCAGGTCACCAGGTCCACCGGGACCGCATCCATGTCGGCATCGGGGTTCGCGGCGCGAATCTTCTCGACGCGCGCATCCACGAGCTCCTGATACTCCTCACTTGCCGGAGACAGGTTGGACGGAGCGGAGTAGGCCATGAGCTCACCGTTCTCGTCCTCGACCACCGACACGTTCTGGATGCGGCCCCACATGTGGTCCTCATCCTCGAAGTTCTGGCCAATGAGCTCGGAGCCCACGATCTTGTCGTCGACCTTGATGAGCGAACCGTTCGCCTGATACGGGAACGCAACCTGGGCGATGCCGGTCACGACGAGCGTATAGCCCAGGCCGCAGACAACGGTAAACAGCGCGAACACGCCCAGTGCGCGCGATGCAACACCTTTGAACATACAAACCTCCGCTTACATAATGCCGCAGAACGCGAGCAGCATGTCGATGAGCTTGATGAATACGAACGGGGCAACGATGCCGCCCAGACCCCACACGAGCAGGTTATGGGTCAGCAGCTGTCCGGACGGGACCTCGCGGTACTTAACGCCCTTCAGCGCGGCCGGGATCAGCGCGACGATAACGAGCGCGTTATAGATGATGGCCGAAAGAACCGCGGACAGCGGGCTCGCCAGACCGAGGATGTTGAGCGCGCCGAGGCCCGGGTAGATCGGCGAGAACAGGGCCGGGATGATGGCGAAGTACTTCGCCACGTCGTTGGCCACCGAGAAGGTCGTGAGCGAGCCGCGGGTCATGAGCAGCTGCTTGCCGATGCGCACGATATCGATGAGCTTGGTGGGGCTGGAGTCGAGGTCGACCATGTTGCCGGCCTCCTTGGCGGCCTGGGTGCCCGTGTTCATGGCCACGGCCACGTCGGCCTGCGCCAGAGCGGGCGCGTCGTTGGTGCCGTCGCCGGTCATGGCGACCAGATGGCCCTCGCGCTGGAACTCGCGGATCTTCGCGAGCTTGCCCTCGGGGGTGGCCTCTGCCAGGAAGTCGTCCACGCCCGCCTCGGCCGCGATGGCAGCCGCCGTGAGCGGGTTGTCACCCGTCACCATGATGGTCTTGATGCCCATCTTGCGCAGGTCGGCGAACTTCTCCTTAACGCCGGACTTGATGATGTCCTTGAGGTACACAACACCCAGCACGCGGCAGTTCTTGGTCACGACCAGCGGGGTGCCGCCGGCCTTGGCGATGCGCTCGACGACCTCGTCGCACTCCTGGGAGAACACGCCGCCGGCTGCCTCCACGTAGGTGCGCACGGAATCGGCGGCGCCCTTGCGAATCTCATTGCCCTCGTAGTTCACGCCCGACATGCGCGTTGCCGCGGTGAACGGGATGAACTCCATGCCCTTGTCCTCGAGCGTGCGTCCGCGCAGGCCGAACTGCTCCTTGGCGAGCACGACGATGGAACGGCCCTCGGGCGTCTCGTCGGCCAGCGAGGAGAGCTGGGCGGCATCGGCCAGCTCCGCGGGATCGACGCCGTCGACCGGGATGAACTCGGAAGCCTGGCGGTTGCCCAAGGTGATGGTACCGGTCTTGTCGAGCATGAGGATGTCGACGTCACCGGCGGCCTCGATGGCGCGGCCGGACATGGCCAGCACGTTGGCCTCGTTCAGACGGCTCATGCCGGCGATGCCGATGGCGGACAGCAACGCGCCGATGGTAGTGGGAGCCAGGCACACGAGCAGCGCCACGAGCGTGGTCACGGACGTGGGGTTGGCCATGTCGTTGAGGCCGGCCGAGAAGCAGGAGTAGCAGTACAGGGCCAGCGTGACCAGGATGAAGACGATGGAGAGGGCCACCAGGAAGATCTCCAGGGCGATCTCGTTAGGGGTCTTCTTGCGCGCGGCGCCCTCGACCATCGCGATCATCTTGTCCAGGAAGCTCTGGCCGGGCTCGCTGGAGATCTTGACGATGATCCAGTCGGACAGCACCGTGGTACCGCCGGTAACGGCAGAGCGGTCGCCGCCAGCCTCGCGGACCACAGGTGCCGACTCGCCGGTGATGGCGGACTCGTCGACGGAGGCAGCGCCCTCGATGACGTCGCCGTCGCCGGGAATCTGCTCGCCGGCGCGTACGATCACCAGGTCGCCGCGCGTGAGCTCGGTGCCGGGAACGACGGTGAAGTGCTCCTTGTCCTCAACGGACTCGATGCGATGGGCCTCGACATCCTTCTTGGCCGCACGCAGGGAATCGGCCTGAGCCTTACCGCGGCCCTCGGCAAGCGCCTCGGCGAAGTTGGAGAACAGATCGGTGAGCCACAGGATGACCGCGATGGCGACCACATAGTAGGTGGGCACACCCGCGTCTTGCACACCGAAGATGGAGGCGACGGCCAGGACGGAGGTCATGACGGCGGAAAGCCACACCAGGAACATGACCGGGTTTTGAATCTGGACGCGAGGATCCAGCTTGGCAAACGAGTCGCGGACCGCGCGGCCCATCATGTCTTTTTGCATAGCCATAAATCTGCGCCCTCCTTTACGCAATCATCTGGAAGAACTCGGCAACGGGGCCAAGCGCCAGGGCCGGGAAGAAGCTCAGGGCACCGATCAGCAGAACGATGAACACGAGCAGGAATACGAACATGCCGTTGGTGGTAGACAGGGTACCGGCGCTCTCGGCGACCTTACCCTTCTTGGCCAGCGAGCCGGCGATGGCCAGCGTACCGACGATGGGCATGAAGCGGGCGAACAGCATCTCGAGGCCGAGCATGACGTTGATCCAGGGGATGTTGCAGTTCATGCCTGCAAACGCCGAGCCGTTGTTGCCGCCGCATGAGGTGAAGGCATACAGCACCTCGGAGAAGCCGTGCGCGCCGCCATTGTTGAGCTGGTCGGCAAGACCGGGCACCATGCAGGCGATGGCCGAGCACACCAGAATGGCGAACGGAGTTGCCAGGCACAGGACAACTGCCCAGCGCATCTCGCCCGGCTCGATCTTCTTGCCCAGGAACTCAGGCGTGCGTCCGACCATGAGGCCGGCGATGAACACCGTGAGGATGGCGAAGCCGATCATGCCGTACAGGCCGCAGCCCACGCCGCCGAAGACGACCTCGCCCAGGGCCATCTGGAGCATCTGGACAAAACCGCCCAGCGGGGTGTAGGAGTCGTGCATGGAGTTAACCGAGCCGTTGGAGGCGGCGGTGGTGTAAGCCGACCACGTGGAGGAGGCGGCGATACCGAAGCGGCTCTCCTTGCCCTCCATGTTGCCGCCGGCCTGGCCGTCGGTCATCTCGATGTTGACCGCCCCGCCATCTGCCAGCTGCGGGGTGCCCGCATGCTCGTTGACGGCGATGACGCCGGTGAAAATCACCAGCAGGATGAGCATGGCGGCAAAGATGGCCTTGCCCTGCCTGGTGTTCTTGACGCCGATACCGAAGGTGAAGCAGCAGGCGGCCGGGATCAGCAGCAGGCTGGTCATCTCGATGATGTTGGTGAAGGCGCTGGGATTCTCATACGGATGGGCGGAGTTCACGCCGAAGAAGCCGCCGCCGTTGGTGCCGGACTGCTTGATGGCGACCTGAGGAGCCGCGGGGCCCTGGGGCAGGAACTGCTCGGTGACCACGCGCGCGTCCTCGACAACCTTGCCGTCGACCTTGACCGTGTCTCCCTCGATCTGGGCGTCGTCGATGACGCTCCAGCCGCCGTCGGCATTGGGCTGAACGGCAACGGGCTCTACGAGCTCAGCCTTCTGAGCCGGCTGGAAGTTGGCGATGACGCCACCGGCAGCCAGGCAGATGCCGAACACGAGGTTCAGCGGGATGAGCACGTACAGGACAGTACGGGTGAGGTCGACCCAGAAGGAGCCCAGGCCCTGCTCCTTGACCTGGCGGAAGCCGCGGATCAGAGCGAACATGACCGCGATGCCGGTGCCGGCGGAGACGAAGTTCTGCACGGTGAGGCCCATGAACTGCACGAGGTAGGACAGGGTGGTCTCACCGGAGTAGGACTGCCAGTTGGTGTTGGTGATGAAGGAGGCCGCCGTGTTGAACGACAGGTCCCACGGCACGCCCGGCAGGTGCTGCGGGTTGCCCGGCAGGACGGCCTGGAGCATCTGGAGCGCGACGAGCACCACGAGCCCGATGCCCGAGAAGGCGAGGACGCTCACCAGGTAGCGCTTCCAGCCCATCTGCTCGGAGGCATCGATACGCAGGAGGCGATAGACGCCTCGCTCCACCGGAGCCAGCACGGGCGACAGAAACGTATGCTCACCGTCCATGACGCGCGCCATGAACTTCCCCAGGGGGATGGCGAGCGCGATGAGGACGGCAAAGTACAGAGCGTACTGAATGATGGCACTCATGCTTTACGAATCACTCCTCATGAGAATGTAGATGTAGTAGATAAGAAGTCCGATGCATGTGATTCCGATGATCGGAATGAGGACGTCCATGCGCCCGCTCCTTTCGAAGAAGCCTCTTTCCCTCACGCTGCGTCCGAAGGGGACGCGGCATGAGAATAGTAAACGCCCGTGCGCATTAAAGCGGTGTTAGGGTTGCGCGCCCACGCATTAAGATGACGTAAAGATGCAGGTAGACGTACATGAGAACCCGCTTTTGACGGCTATACTCGTCCTATGCGCAAGCCCGTGGGCCATATCATCCCGTGCTCGAACCGTCCTGCTCGCGCGAAGGACCCACCGGGTCCTTCGGCTCGTGCGGAACTGCGCGCGGAATGATATGGCCCACGGGCTGGCGCGACGCACTTAATCGCAGCACTCTATAGCGAGCTGTTCCCCCGAGTGACATGCAAGGTCCGCCGAGGGAACCCACGGAAGGGAGTCTCATGCCACGTGACACAACCGATGGCCGCGTCGATCCCGATGCGCTTCTCAAGGCCATCGAGCGCGATGCCGACGGCGACGAGGAGCATGCACGGCGCGGACATCTCAAGATCTTCTTCGGCTATGCGGCTGGCGTGGGCAAGACCTATGCCATGCTGCAAGCGGCCCACGCCGCGAAACGACGCGGCGTGGACGTGGTGGCCGGCTACATCGAACCCCACGAGCGGCCGGCGACGGCGCGCCTCGTGCGGGGCCTCGAGCAGGTGCCGCACGAGCTCGTCGAGCACAACGGCATCACCCTCACCGAGTTCGATCTGGACGCCGCGATCGCGCGCGCGCCGCAGCTCATCCTCGTCGACGAGCTCGCCCACACGAACGCCCCGGGCTGCCGGCATGAGAAGCGCTACCAGGACGTCGAGGAGCTCCTGCGCGCAGGGATAGACGTGTACACCACCGTCAACGTCCAGCATATCGAGAGCCTGAACGACATGGTGGCCTCCATCACCGGCGTCGTCGCGCGCGAGCGCATCCCCGACCGCGTCTTTGACGACGCCGACCAGGTCGAACTTGTGGACATCGAGCCCGCCGACCTCCTCGAGCGCCTGCAAGCGGGGCTCGTCTACCGAGAGGCTCAGGCGGAACGCGCGCAAGACCACTTCTTCACCGTCGAGAACCTCACCGCCCTGCGCGAGATCGCCCTGCGCAAGTGCGCCGACCGCATGGGGCACCTGGCAGACGCCGCGCGCGTGATGGGCAACCGCGACTACTATACCAGCGAGCGCATCCTGGTCTGCGTCTCCCCGGCGCCGACCAATCCCCGCATCGTCCGGGCAGCCGCGCGCATGGCCAAGGCGTTTCGCGGAGAGCTGGTCGCCCTTTTCGTGGAAAGCCCGCGCACGCAGGCGATGAGCGAGCAGGAACGCGGTAGGCTGTCGAGCAACATCGCCCTCGCCGAGCAGCTCGGGGCCCACATGGAGACGGTGTACGGCGACGACGTCGCCTTCCAGATCGCCGAGTTCGCCCGCCTCTCGGGCATCTCCAAGATCGTCATGGGGCGGACCGGCGAGCTGAAGGGTGCCCATAACGTCCTCTTCGGGCGCAAATCCCTCGTGGAGCAGCTCATCTCCATAGCTCCCAACCTCGACATCTACATCATCCCGGACCGGGCGGCGCCCGAGTCGCGCCCGGACGACCGCCGCGAGCACGGCGGCTTTCGCCCGCCGAGAGGGCGCGACATGGCGCGGACCCTCGGCCTCTCCCTTCTCGCCACCGCCATCGGGACGTACTTCAGGCATCTCGGCTTCGCCGACTCGAGCATCATCTCGCTCTACATCCTCACGGCCCTGCTCACCGCCGTCACCACCGAGGGGCGCGCCTGCACCCTGCTGTCGAGCGTGCTCTCCGTGGTGCTCTACAACTTCTGCTTCGTCACGCCGCTGTTCTCGCTCGACAGCTACGACCGAAGCTACCTCGTGACGTTCGCCATCATGTTCGTGACCGCCATGGTGGCGGCCGAGCTCACCGCGCGCCTCACCAACAACGCCCGCGCGAGCGCCAAGAACGCGTTCCGCACCCGCGTGCTGCTCGAGACGAACCAGCTCCTTCAGCAGGCCGAGGGTATGGAGGCCCGCGCCCGCGTGGCCATGAGCCAGCTCATCAAGCTCCTGCGGCTCGACATCGTCTTCTACCCGGCAAGCGGAGACCTGCTGGGAGACGCGCTCTACGAGCCCGCCGGGACGCAGGACCGATCTGCGAGCATTCTCACGGAGTACGAGCGCGCGGTTGCCACCTGGACCTTCACCAACAACAAGCACGCGGGCGCGAGCACGCGCACGCTACCCGAGGCGCAGTGCCTCTACCTGGCCGTCCGCGCGGGAAAGGAGGTGTTCGGCGTCATCGGCATCGCGCTGGAGGGACGCGAGCTCGAGGCATTCGAGAACTCGATCGTGCTGTCCATCGTGGGCGAGTGCGCGCTTGCGCTAGAGAGCGACAAGGCGGCTCGCGAGCGCGAGGAGGCGGCTGTGCTCGCCAAGAACGAGCAGCTCCGCGCCAACCTGCTGCGCTCGCTCGGGCACGACCTGCGCACCCCGCTCACCGCCATCTCGGGGTCGGCCGCCGTCCTGCGCGAAGACGACGGGAGACTTCCCGCAGCCAAGCGCCGCGAGCTCGCCGACGCCATCTACGACGACTCGCTCTGGCTCATCGACACCGTGGAGAACCTGCTCGCCATCACGCGCGTCGAGGACGGCGACCTGCATCTCAATCTCACGACGGAGCTCATGGACGAGGTCATCGCGGGCGCGGTGGCCCATGTGGCACGCGAGGCGCACGGGCACCATCTCGTGGTGGAGCACACCGACGACATCTTGCTGGCACGGATCGACGTCCACCTCATCATGCAGGTCCTCACGAACCTCATCGTGAACGCGTTCAAGTACACGCCCGAGGGCTCGACCGTCACCGTAGGGGCGCGTCGATCGGGTGCGGACATCGTGGTAACGGTGGCCGACGATGGGCCGGGCGTCGCAGACGCCGACAAGCCGCATGTCTTCGACCGCTTCTTCATCGCCGATAGGAACAGGCCGGTCGATTCGCACCGCAGCTTCGGGCTGGGGCTGTCGCTCTGCCGTTCGATCGTCGAGGCGCACGGGGGTATCATCGAGGTCGGAGATAATCAGCCCCATGGGGCCGTCTTCAAGTTCACCCTTCCCGCCGAGGAGGTAGAGATACATGAGTGATGCATCGCGGCAGCGTATTTTGGTGGTAGAGGACGACCCGGCTGTCCGCAACCTCGTCACGACGGCGCTCGGCCTTCACGGCTACGATGTCGAGAAGGCCGAGACCGGGGAGCTCGCCGTCATGGAGGCCGCCTCGCGCAACCCGGACCTCATCATGCTCGACCTCGGCCTGCCCGATATCGACGGCGTCGAGGTCATCTCCAAGATTCGCGGCTGGTCGGCGGTGCCCATCATCGTCATCTCCGCGCGCACCGAGGACTCCGACAAGATCGGCGCGCTCGACGCCGGTGCGGACGACTACCTCACCAAGCCGTTCTCGGTCGAGGAGCTGCTCGCCCGCGTCCGCGCGAGCCTGCGGCGCTCGGGCATGGCGGGCGCGGGTGCGGCGGAGTCGAGCACGTTCGACAACGGCCCGCTGCACATCGACTTCGCCGCCGGATGCGCAACCTTGGCCGGCGAGGAGCTCCAGCTCACCCCCACCGAGTACAAGCTGCTCGCCCTGCTCGCCAAGAACGTGGGCAAGGTTCTCACCCACACGTTCATCACCCATGAGATCTGGGGCACCAGCTGGGATAGCGACATCGCGAGCCTGCGCGTGTTCATGCGGACCCTGCGCAAAAAGGTCGAAGCCGATCCCGCGCACCCGCAGCTCATCCAAACCCACGTGGGCGTGGGCTACCGCATGCAGCGCCTATAACGAGCAAGACGGGAGGCATGACCTCGCCTCGCGACGCTCTTCTTTCGGCGAGGAGTACCATGAGCAACAAAGAGAAATTCGAAGGCATGAAGCGTGGGCTCGTCGAAAACAACGAGCGAAAATACGGTGCCGAGGCGCGCGATCGATGGGGCAACGCGGCCGCCGAGGACGCCAACCGCAAGATACTCAAGCTCAGCAAGGCGCAGTTCGACCGCTTCCAATCGCTTGAAAGAGAGATCGGCAGCGCGCTTGAGGCCGCCGAGAGCGCCGTCACGTCGGCGCGGAACAGCCTCGGCAGCTCCCTGAACTTGCGCTCCGAGAGGTGCGAGTTTTTGACGTGCTTGTTCTTCGGTGCCTTCTTGCTGCCCATGGCCTAATTCTAGAGCCTTTCCGGCCCCTAAACTAGGCAAGCCCCTTTCGTTGAACATGGTCTGGCCGTGTCGAACCAGATACATATCACCGCTCATCGAAGCCCCCACTCGATGCGACATCATGTTTACGGATGTCGCATTCGCTCATATCAATGTGTTCCGATTGTATCAATCGATGAACTGACAGCGCTCGCAGGACCCCAAGGTATCCCTTTCCTTTTGCATGGGTAGGATTACATATGTACGTTATCTAACTTCTGTCGATTGGAGTGGCCATGAGAGAATTCATCGACGACGAGGGCGAACGGCACATCAATCCCTTCTGCTTTGACGAGTTCGGAATGATCGACCGTGGTGTCAAGGCGATCAGGTTCCTATACGGCGTAACCGGAGCAGTCGGGCTCATCGGCGGCGCCGCCCTGCTCATCTGGCCCGTGAAGACACTCGTGGTGCTCGCTGTCATCCTCGGAGCATACTTCATTATCGCAAGCGTCGTGCGCATCGGCGTGGCCGTGGGCACGCCCTTCATGCCTGCGGGCTGGCGCGCGCTCAATATTCTCTCCAGCCTCTTGCTGCTCTTCTGCGGCATCGTCATGCTGAAGAACCAGACAGCATCCGCTGCGGCCCTCGCAACGCTCGCAGCCATCGCAATCGGATTCGGCTGGATTATCGAGGGCGTGGTAACCCTCGTCGAGACGGGCATGGTGCACAACCGCGGTCTCTCCATTCTCTCCGGCGTACTGTCGATTGTCGCGGGCATCGCCGTGTTCATGTTCCCGCTCGAATCGGTCGACCTGATGATCGTCTTCTCTGGCATCGCGCTCGCGGTGCTGGGCGGCGTGCTGCTCGCCCGTGCGTTCACCTTTGGAAAGATATCGCGCTAGCGGCGCTCGCGACGCGCCCCGTTTGCGCATCGACTGCGATCCAACACCGATACTCGCTGCCCGGGCACCCGCAAAAGCCCGGGCGGTTTTGTCTACCTGAACTCTCAAAACGACCTCTTGACCTTTACGCAACGTAAAGGTTTATCCTACGAGCGGAACGGAACGGGAGGGGCATGTGAGCGCGAACAGGGCTTATGGCATCGGAGAGGTCTCCGACATCGTGGGGGTCTCAACCCGAACGCTAAGATATTACGAAGAGGAGGGGCTGCTCGTACCCGCGCGAACAGCCAACGGATATCGCCGCTACACCCCTGCGGACCTCGACCGCTTGCAGGAAATCCTGCTCTTGCGCCACATGGGGATGAGCGTGGCGGAGATTCCAAGCGCCTTGAGCGCAACGGAAGATGAGCGCCGGCGAACGCTCGCGCGCCACCTCGAAACACTCAGGGCCGAACGAGAGCGACTCGATGCCCTCATCCGCACCGTCGAGAACACAATCGAGCACATCGAGAAGGGAGTCCCCATGGACGATAAGGCAAAGTTCGAAGGCATGAAGCGCGACCTCGTGGAACAAAACGAGCGCACGCACGGTGCCGAGGTGCGCGAGCGCTGGGGCGACACCGCCGCGGACGAGGCAAACCGCAAGATGCTCAACCTGAGCGAGAGCGAGTTCGAGCGCTTCCAGGAGCTGGGGTGCGCAATCAACGAATCGCTCGAAGCGGCCGTAAGCGCGAACGCAGACCCCGCAGGCGACGAGGGGGAGCGCGTCTATCGCCTTCATCGCGAGTGGCTCGGATTCACCTGGAACTTCTATACACCCGAGGCGCACAGGGGTCTCGCGGAGATGTACGTCGCAGATGAGCGTTTCACCGCCTATTACGATGGCAACGTCGCCGGCTGCGCCGCTTGGCTGCGGGATGCGATAGCCGCTCACGCGCGATAGCGGGATGAATTCACACCACGTGTGAGCGTCTCATCGATGTCGAAGAATATGAGGCCCTTGGTTTTCATTGCGGCACCACCTTTGAAGATATGTCCAAACCGAATGACGGCATTATGCGAATCTACGCCCTATGGCAGCAGCGCGAGGCATGTGGAATCCGTTTGCATCTCGCTGCAGGCCCCCATACGAGCTTTGACGCTCGCCCCTAGCCGCCGGCATCGATTTTTGTCCGGACGAATCGGTACCATTATCGCAGGGAGTGGATTTTGCTGCGACACGCGGGGTGACGCTATTTGCCTCGGCTTCACTCACCTCGTCGACCCATGGCTCACCGATGAACACATCCATGATCTCTGTGCTGTGAACCCAGCATCCCCGGGCGAAGTCGTACGTTTGGCACACCGCGCCGCCCATGCGATGGGTTATAATTCCGTTGTCCTCGATGTAGCACCTCACACGGATCCCACGCGGCAGATTATGATACAGGTGGAATCAGGTTTTGATCATTTGCCGCTTCATAACGTTAGGACCTTCGCCATGCCCACCCTCATCATCGACGCCGACGCGTGCCCGGTCACACGCGAGGCGCTCGCCTGCGCACGCTCGGCGCGCATCCCCGTGCTCATCGCCGGGAACTCCACGCAAAACCTCGCCCGCCGCATCCGCCGCGACGATCCGCGCGATGCCGAGCACGCACGCGGGCGCGACGCGACGCACCCGGGATTCTGGGCCGAGACCCTCGACGTCTCCTGCGGTGCCGACAGCGCGGACTTTGCCATCATCGAGCGTTTGGAGCCCGGCGACGTGGTGGTCACGCAGGACATCGGCCTTGCCAGCATGGTGCTCGGCCGCGGTGCCGCGGCCATCGGCGTGCGCGGGCACGTCTACAACAAGGCCACCATCGATATGCAGCTGTTCATCCGCCACGAGGAGAAGAAGGTCCGCCGCGCGGGCGGACGCACGCAGGGGCCGGCCGCCTTCACCGACGACGACCGTGAGCGCTTCCAGCGCAACCTCGCCCAGCTCCTGCGCGAGGCTCTCGACAGCTAAACCGCGCTACAACCCCAGCGCGGCGAACACCAGGCCCCACACGCATGCGACCAAGAACAGGCACGCCACGATCACGGCGTTCTCGCGCGGGTGGCGGTTGGTGCGGAACAGCACCAGGTAGCCCACACCGGCAGACGTGAGCAGACCCGCCATGAGGGGCGCGAAGCCCAGCACGCCCTTCAGGTACAACTGCGTGATCACCACGCTCGCCGAGCAATTGGGCACCAGGCCAACCAGGGCAGAAGCGAACACCGCGAGCAGCTGATTGCCCGAGAGGAACGCCGCCAGCGCGTCTTCACCCACCGTCTCGAGCACCAGGACAAGCGCGAACGTCACCAGGAAGATGAAAAGGCTCACCTGCACGGTGTGCGAGACGGCGCTCATCACGATTGACCCGACGATTCCGAAGCGCCCGCCGGCGTGGCTGTGGTCGTGGCCGTGGCCATGGTCACAACCCGCAACATGTTCGTCGGCGTGCTCATGGCCGCGATCATTGCCGTGCTCATGGCCGTGCTCGCCTCCATGCGTATGCGCGTGATCGTGGCCGCAGCCGCAATGATCCTGTTCGCACAAACGGCAGATGTGCTCGGCGGTCTCCCCGCCCTCGGCCATCTGGTCCACCACGTCGGCCTCCGTGCCGTTGCGACGTACCGAGAGCACCGTGCGGCGCAAGAATGCGTGCACGCGGGCGTTTTTGCGCAGCGCACGGATGGCGAGGTCGGCAAGCACACCCGTAATGAGCGCGACCAGCACCTTCAACCCCAGCACGCGGAACAGCAACCCCGAGTCGACACGCTCGGCAACCAACATGGGCAGCATCTCGTCGGACGTGGAGAGAAACACCGCCACGAGCGTACCGAGCGTCACCACGCGTCCAGCGTAGAGCGTGGCCGCCATGGCCGAGAAGCCACACTGCGGAACCACGCCCAACAGCGCACCGACAACCGGGCCGGCGGCGCCCGCTCGGCGCACAACCGCGTTCGCGCGGGCACCCGCGGCATGTTCGAGCGCTTCGAGCGCGATGTAGGTCACAAACAGAAACGGCACGAGCGCGAGGGTGTCCTCGAGCGCATGCTCCATGAAATGCAGTAGCAGATCCACGAACGACTCTCCTCAACGGGAACATCCAACGGGACCCGACGCCCCGAGGGTAGCTGTTTACATACCCCGTGCGCCACCTGGCAAACACGCGATACGCGAGCGAACCAGTATACTAATAGTTTCCTTTGGATAACTCATAACGACAGACAGCACTTCACAACTATAAAAAACCTGCCCGACCGCAGCACCGCGCAATCGGGCGACAGTTGCACTCGGTGGTTCGCCGTTCAGCCGCTAGGCACTAGTTGGTGCCGATAGACATCGTCTCGGGCAGGGTACTGCCGCCGTCGATGACGATCTGCGAGCCGGTGAGATAGCTGGACTCATCGCTGCCGAGGAATGCGAAAAGCTCACCCACCTCGATGGGGTTGGCGAGACGCTTCATAGGCACGCCCACGGCGATGTCGGCGATGGCGGACTCGGGGTCGTCGGGGTTGGACTCGAGCGCCATCTTCTCGACCATCGGGGTGCGGGCGTAGCCCAGCTGCGAGCAGTTCACACGGATATTGCGATCGGCGTACTCCACCGCCAGGCACTTGGTGAGACCCACGAGCGCGGCCTTGGTCATGGCGTAGGCCGCCTCGCCGGCGTCCGCCACGATGTCGCCCGTGACGGAGGACGCGATCACGATGTTGCCGCCGCCCTGCTTGAGCATGTAGGGAACCACGGCCTTGCAGGTGTTCCACACGCCCTTGATGTTCACGTCGATGTGGAAGTCGCGCGTGGCGTCGTCCATCTCCTCGAACGGGGCGAGACGGCACACACCCGCGTTGCAGCAGGCGACGTTAATCTCGCCAAAGGCCTCGACGCCCTTCGCCGCGGCCTCGTCCATCTGGGCTCGGTCGGCCACGTTTGCCACCACGGTGATAATCTCGGAACCGTACTCCTCACGCAGCCTCGCGGCGGTCTCCTCCACCGAGGGGGACAGGTCGACCATGATGAGCTTTGCGCCGTACTTGGCATAAGCCATGGCGATTCCCTCGCCCAGGCCCGCGGCGGCGCCGGTGATCAGCGCGACTTTTCCATCCAACTTAGCCATCTGCAGTCTCCTTTTCTTCGACAGCTTGTGGGTGCCTACCCCTCGATTGTACCGCCGGCGCGCGGGCGCCGCCGAGCCCCTCCGAAGACCCGACCGCGCGGCCCCATGGGATCGGCGGGCGAGCGGCAAGGCGCCGCGGGCAACCGGGCACGCGCGGCACCGGCGGTCCGCCGGCCTAAAAGTTTCACACCCTAAACACTTCGACCCTTCGATGACCCTCTATACTCTTGAGCGGAATCTTCGACCGCCGCGCATTCCCCGCGGGCCCGCCGCGGGCGTCACGGCCCCGCGCACGGAGCGCGGCGCACCACGATAGGAGCACCAACCATATGAACGTCCAACAGGCCCTCGAATACTCGATGCAGCCCTTCATCCCCATGTTCATCTACGGCGACTACGACGCCATGGAGTCCGAGCGCCAGCGAGGCGAGGAGGCTATGAAGGCGCTCATCGACGAGTGGCGCGCCACCGATGAGCCGGGCTTCGACTTCGATGTCGTCCTCACCATCGCCGACCAAAACCGCGAGCTGTGCGACCAGATCGGCGAGGGCCGCTTGCGCAACCTGTCCAGCCCGCTGCTCGCCCGCAACCTCTCCGACGCCGACCTGTGCGCCGGCATCGCAAAGATGCAGGGTCGTACCGCAGCCGGCGTGGCGCGCGAGGTCCGCGGCGACCGCGACGCCTACTCCGTCGCCTACGTCCGCAAGCCCATCAAGGGCACCGTGCTGGGCATCGACATCGAGACCACCGGCCGCGCGCCAGAGCGCGGCTACATCATCAACGTGGGCTGGGAGCTCATGGACCTCAAGAGCGACGCCGTCCCGCGCGACCCGCAGGCCTTCTACTGCGGCATCCCCGAGATGTACCGCGAGACCGGCGTGCCGCTGGCCGATATCCACCACATCCAGTGGTCCGACCTTGAGGGCAAAACGCCCTTCCGCCAAGACGTCAAGTTGCAAAAAGAGCTGCTCAAGCTTATGAAGCGCTACCCCATCATGGCCCACAACGCCGCTTTTGAGGATAGCTGGTTCATGCTGCACCTGCCCGGCTACGCCGAGGCGCGCCGCGCGGGCAAGATCATCGTGATCGACTCGCGTCACATCTGCCGCTCCATCGACGGCGAGGTCCGCACGCTGCCGCGCGAGAGCGCCCCCGCAAGCCTGCAGAATTGGGCGCGCCGGCGCGGCACGCTCGCCGCGGACGAGAACGAGCTGCACCTGGGCCTCGACGACACCGACCTCATGCTCCGCACCGTTCAGGCGGAGTTCAACGGCAAGAACATGTTCAAGGAGTAGGCGCCGCGCCCTCCAACGAGGCTTTCATTCACTCACAACTCGGCCCGCCCATGCGCCCCCAGCACCGATTTCTGGTTCTGGGGGCGTATTCATCAAAATGTGTGGGGTTTATTCGAAAGATCCGAGTAGCCCGCCGCAGAATCAAACGTTTTCCCAGTTGGCGATTGCGCGAAACGTACGTCTACTCAACCCCTCCACGCTAAACCCCACACATTTTATTTTTAGACGCCCTTATGGCTTGCCATGCCGGCAGAAACGCAGAAGCTTCGCGGATCTGGAATCGAAAAACATGACAGGAATAGCCTGGAAGGGCTTTGGTGGAAAGCGATATCACCTTTCCTGTTGACATATGAGCATACGTTCATATAATAATGCTTAGTTGATATATGAGCATGTGTTCATACGAGAGGAGGAAACATGGACTCATTAGACAATAAGCCCAACATGAAGGCCCCTTTAGGCGGTGAATTGCCTCCCATGCCTCGTGTCCAAGAAATGGGAGGCAGTTCAGACGACTTCGCAGCCCATGATAATCCGAGCGATTCGAAGGTTCCCGCTCAGCAAGGCTCTTTCGACGACACCACGGACGTGCTTCCCGAAGAAGAGCTGCTCTACGACCTCGCCGACCTGTTCAAGGTGTTCTCCGACACCACGCGCATCAAGATCTTATACGCGCTCATGGACGTCGAGCGCAGCGTCAACGAGATCGCCGAAGCAACGGGCACGTCTCAGTCGGCCGTGTCGCATCAGCTGCGCATCCTCAAGCAGGCGCACTTGGTCAAATTCCGCCGCGACGGCCGCAATATCCACTATTCGCTGGCAGACGACCACGTCCTGACCATCCTGGACCAAGGCCTCACTCACATCTGCGAGTAGTCCTCCAACCTCAAATTGGGGACAGGCACCGATTTGAGGTTGGCTCCGAGGCCACATCAACCGATAGCCTACACCACCCCGCCCCCAACCCACCTCAAATTGGTGCCTGCTCCTCATTTGAAGTCCCTCATTTGAGGTCGAACCGAAAGGACAGCAATCATGCGTAAGGTTTTCAAGCTCGACGAGATCGACTGCGCCGTGTGCGCCGGCAAACTCGAGGACGCCATCAAAAAGCTCGACGGCGTGGAAGACGCCAAGATCAACTTCCTCACCCAAAAGCTCACCCTCGTTGCCGATGACGCCGACTTCGACACCGTCCTCGACGCCGTGGTCAAGCTCACCGCGAGCATCGAGCCCGACTGCGAGATCCTCGTCTAGAAACCAGTCGCGCGCGTAGGCCCGGTCCGCCCTCAAACAGGCGCGCAGGAAAGCGGCGGGTCATAACGTCCTCTGCGCAAGCCCGATTTCCCGTATGCTGGCGGCATCGCCACAGGAGTATTCCCATGAACAAGAAACAGAAAAAATGGCTCAAGCGCATCCTCATCGCACTCGCCATCTTCTTTGCCGTGATGGCGCTCGAGGAGCTCGGCGTACTCGCCGCGATCTTCGGCGAGCCGGGTGCGCTGTATGCGAGCTTCGCCCTCTACCTTATCCCCTACCTCATCGCCGGCCACGACGTCCTGCTCAAAGCCTGGCGCAACATCCGCCACGGCGAGGCGTTTGACGAGAGCTTCCTCATGGCGGTCGCGACCATCGGCGCGTTCGCCATGGTCGCGTTCCCCGGGGCCGAGCCCCATATGGCGGAGGGCGCCGCCGTTATGCTCTTTTACCAGGTGGGCGAGCTGTTCCAGAGTTACGCCGTGGGCAAGAGCCGCAAATCCATCGCCGCGATGATGGACATCGCGCCCGATTACGCCAACGTCGAGCGGGACGGCGAACTCGTGCAGGTGGGCCCAGACGAGGTCGCCGTGGGCGACGAGATCGTGATCAAGCCCGGCGAGCGCGTGCCCATCGACGGCGTAATCGTCGATGGCGCCTCGCAGCTCGACACCGCCGCCCTCACCGGCGAGTCCGTCCCGCGCCATGTCGAGGTGGGCGCGGAGGTCATCTCGGGCTGCGTGAACATGACGGGCGTCCTGCGCGTGCGCACCACCAAGCCCTTTGGCGAGTCGACCGTCAGCCGCATCCTGGAGCTCGTGGAAAACGCGAGCGAGAAGAAGGCCCACACGGAGAACTTCATCACGCGCTTCGCCCGCGTCTACACCCCCGTCGTCACGTTGGCGGCCGTCGCGCTCGCCGTCATCCCGCCGCTCGCCGGTATGGGCGCGTGGTCCGATTGGATCTTGCGCGGCCTGACGTTTTTGGTGGTGAGCTGCCCGTGCGCGCTCGTCATCAGCGTTCCGCTGTCGTTCTTTGGGGGTATCGGCGGGGCATCCAAGATCGGCGTGCTCGTCAAGGGCTCCAACTACCTTGAGGCGCTGGCCGAGGTAGATACCGTGGTCTTTGACAAGACGGGCACCCTCACCTCGGGAACGTTCAGCGTGACGGACATCCACCCGCAAGATGGCACGAGCGCAGAGGAGCTGCTGGCGCTCGCCGCCCACGCGGAGGCCTTTTCCGACCACCCCATCGCCGTCTCGATCAAGCAGGCGTACACCGGGCAGATCGACCAAGCGGACGTCAAGGACGCGCGCGAGGAATCCGGGCACGGCGTCGTCGCCACCGTCCAGGGACGCACGGTTTGCGTGGGAAACGCCAAGCTCATGGCGGCGCACGGGATCACCTGTGAGACATGCGAGCTTACCGGCACGATCTTGCATGTGGCAGCCGATGGCCGCTACTTGGGGCACATCGTCATCGCCGACACGGTGAAAGACGATGCTGCAAGCGCCATCAGGGACCTGCACGCCGCGGGCGTCGAGCGCTGCGTCATGCTCACCGGTGACCGTGCCGAGGTGGCCCAGGCAGTCGCACGCGAACTCGGCATCGACGAGGTCGAGGCGCAGCTGCTGCCCCAGGACAAGGTCGGCAAGGTCGAGGAGCTGCTCGACACCGCGAGCGGCAACCTTGCCTTTGTGGGCGACGGCATCAACGACGCGCCCGTACTCACCCGCGCCGATGTGGGCATCGCCATGGGTGCGATGGGATCGGACGCCGCCATCGAGGCCGCCGACGTGGTGCTCATGGACGACAAGCCGAGCAACATCGCCCGCGCCGTTCGCCTGGCCCGACGGACGATGGCCATCGTGTGGCAGAACATCGTGTTCGCCATCGGCGTCAAGGTGCTCATTCTCGTGCTCGCCGCTTTCGGCATCGCGGGCATGTGGCTCGCGGTCTTTGGCGATGTGGGCGTGGCGGTTATCGCGATTCTGAACGCCATGCGCGCCATGGATGTGAAAAGGGTGTAACGGACGGCCGGTTGGCCCCGGGACCCCCCCCGCGGGCTGTATATCCCTCGCTCAGCTTCGCTTCGCTCAGAAATCGCTCGGGACATACAGCCCGCGGGGGTCCCGGGGCCAGACGTTGTTGCACGGGCCTTTGGCCGGGAGGATCGGGTCGCGGCTCGAATGTTGGGAGAGCACAGCTCACTTTGTCGGAAACTCAAAACCCGCACTTGGTAGGTCCACTTAAAAGAGGCAGGGGCCGTTCCCGACGGAACGAACCCTGCCTTTTGCCATTGCGCGTTCGCGGCCAGCTGTTGTTGTGCGCGCGCCTATTTAACCTTGTTCACCTTGGCGGGAGCGGCGGTGCCGCGCTTGTTCTCGAAAACGAAGAGCACGGCGACGACCAAGCCCACGATCGCCACGACAGCGCAGCCAAAGTATGCGGCGCCGGCGCCTGCGACCGTCGCCTCGGCGGCGCTGGCACCGCCGGCGAGCGCGCTGGCCTGAACGCTGGACATCACGGTCACGAGCAGCGCGGTGGAAATCGCCCCGAACACCTGACGGCCCGTGTTCGCGATGGCGTTGCCGTGCGCGATTAGCTCATCAGGCAGGGCGTTGACACCCCAAGTGTTCACCGGCATGTTCGCCAGGCCCTGACCGCACGCCTGCAGGGCGCAAAGCGTCGCCGCAAGACCGACCGTGAGGCCGGCGCCCATGAAGCCAAAGCCCAGAAGCGAGCCGGCGATGACAGCCATGCCGCCCACCGTCACGAGACGCGGGCCCATGCGGTCGAACAGCATGCCCGAGATGGGCGACAGCACGATGCCAGCAATCGACGCGGGCAGCATGACCATGCCGGTCGTGGTGGCCGAGGCACCCATGCCGTTTTGCACGAGCAGCGGCAGGATGACATTCGTCGCGGCGACGGCGGCGTTGATGAGCGTCACCATGAGCGCGGCGATGAGGAAGTTGCGGGTCTTGAGGCAGCGCAGCTCGAGCATGGGAACCTCGAGCGCGAGCTGACGGCGCACGAACATGACGAGCGCAACGACGCCCACCAGCGCGGGCACGATGACCATCGGGCTCGTCCAACCGGCGTCAGACGCGCTGGAGAAGCCGAACAGCAAGCCGCCGAAGGCGATGGTGGACAACACCACCGAGGCGATATCGAGCTTGGGGTCCTTCAACGTTCCCACGTTTTTCATGAGCGGGATGCCGAGCACCATGATCGCGAACGCCAGGGCGGCGATGATCAGGAACATCGGGCGCCAGCCCCATGCGTCGATCACCAGCCCGCCGAGCACCGGGCCCACGGCGGGGCCCGCCGCCATGACGATGCCGGCCACGCCCATGGCCGTACCGCGCAGCTCGACCGGGAACACCAGCAGCGGGACGGTACCCACGAGCGGCATGAGAATGCCCGCGCCCGCAGCCTGTGCCACGCGGCCGGCGATGAGGAACCAGTAGCTCGGGCACAGGGCGCACAGCACCGTTCCCGCCACGAACAGACCCATGGACAGGAAGAACAGCTTGCGCGTGGGGTATTTGTCCATGAAGTACCCCGAGATCGGCACCATGATGCCCGAGATGAGCATGTAGATGGTCGTCACCCATTGAGCGGTGCCGGCCGTGACCTCGAACTCGCGCATGAGCGCGGGCAGCGCCGGCGCCATGACGGTCTGGTTGAACAGCGACACGAACGCGCCGAGGGTGATGACCCCCACGATGACCACCGCGTCCCTCTCGACGCGCGGTTTTGATACAGCTTGCGACATATGCGGCGCACTCCTCTCCCCCGCGGCGATGCGCGCGGGGCACACGCCGTCGCGTGCACCGGATAAAGACGGTGCACGCGATGGCACTCTGCGTTTAATTGGATTCTTACTATGGGTACAGGGTTTAAAGCCCCAGGTGCGACGAGGCGCGATGCCCCCGCCAGCCGGACATCACCGGCGTTCGCATCAAATCAGCGAACACGACCGCATGGTGGGCGTGGCACCCGGCCGCACGGCCTCCCCGCGGAACGTATGGAGGTCGCGACGCACCACAAGCCAAAAGATATGTCGACAGTGATTGAACATGCCTTAAACCATACAGCCGTCAAAATGGCAACGTCAACAGAATTTTTCTTGACAGAAGCGAATCGACACACTCCAGATGATCATGTCGATTCGCTCGAGACGTCAGCCGAGCTCGGGATAGAGCGGGTGCGCGGCGAGCAGTTCCTCAACACGCGCGCGCACGCGAACGCCGACCGCCTCGTCATCCGCATGGAACACAACCTGCGCGATGAGCCCGCCGATCTCGCTGAACTCCTCGGCGGAGAAGCCGCGCGTGGTGCCCGCCGCGGATCCCACGCGAATACCGCTCGTCACGAACGGGGAGCGGGGCTCGCCGGGAATCGCGTTCTTGTTCACCGTGAGGCCGACCTCGTCAAGCAGGTGCTCGGCATCTTTGCCCGTCACGTCCGCGGGGGTGAGGTCGACCAGGCACAGATGGTTGTCCGTTCCGCCCGACACCAAGCGCAGACCGCCCTCGACCAGGCCATCGCCCAGCGCCGCCGCGTTCTCGACCACACGGTCGATGTACACGGAGAAGCTCGGGGTCAGCGCCTCCCCAAACGCCACTGCCTTGCCCGCGATCACGTGCATGAGCGGCCCGCCCTGCGTCCCCGGAAACACCGCCTTGTCGATGGCGCGGGCGAGGTCCTCATCGTTGGTGAGGATAAACCCGCCGCGCGGGCCGCGCAGCGTCTTATGGCTCGTGGAGGTCACGATATCCGCATGCGGCACGGGCGAAGGGTGGGCCCCCGTGGCCACCAGGCCGGCGATATGGGCCATGTCCACCATAAGGCGCGCGCCCACGCCGTGGGCGATGGCGGCCATGCGCTCAAAGTCGATGACGCGCGGGTACGCCGAGGCGCCCGCGACGATCAGCGCGGGGCGCTCCGTACGGGCGAGGCGCTCGACCGCCTCGTAGTCGATGACCTCGGTCTCAAGGTCAAGGCCGTAGGGCACAAAGCGGTACAACTTGCCCGAGAAGTTGACCGGGCTGCCGTGCGTGAGATGACCGCCCTGATCCAAGCTCATGCCCAGGATCGTGTCTCCCGGCTCGACGAGGGCGGCGTAGGCGGCGAGGTTGGCATTGGCCCCCGAATGCGGCTGCACGTTCGCAAAGCGACATCCGAACAGCTCGCACGCGCGCTGGCGGGCAAGGTCCTCGACCACATCGACGCGCTCGCACCCGCCGTAGTAGCGACGACGAGGATAGCCCTCTGCGTACTTGTTCGTGAGCACGCTGCCCACGGCTTCGAGCACCGCGGGACTCGTGAAGTTTTCGGAGGCGATGAGCTCGATGGTGTCACGCTGGCGGGCGAGCTCCCCGGCTATGGCGGAGGCGACAGCCGGGTCGGAAGCAGCGAGGTGGTTCATGGGCGTATCGGTCATGGGGCTCCATTCTGTAAATGGCACCTGTAAGCCATCTTTTGCTGACAAGGCTAGCGTACCCGAAAGAGACCGGTCAGATACCCCGCCTTCGGCGGGCGGGGCGTCGAGACGCCCAGTCGACCAGCAAGGGCGCATTCACCCCATGACTCCTGCGCCCATAACCGCCAACGTTCCCCAGCCCCTACAGCCCTTATCCACCCGTGCCCCATGGCGAACGCGCCCAATGCCCGGCACCTCAAAAGCAACAAAGGCGGCGGCACCGCTCCTCGCGATGCCGCCGCCTTTTCAAATCCTACGGTGGACTCGCCCACTTTCTCTTTCCGCTGGGATGGGGCTATCCAATTCATCGAGCCCGCCGGTGCGTTCCCTCAACGATCGTCTTACCAACCAACCGGTGGAACTACAACGGAGCACTCGCTCGTTTGCGCATCTAACCGATCTCGGTATCGCAAGCGGCGGGCCCGAACGCTGCTATATCCTCACAACCCATCGGACACACCTCCCGTCTCGGTCGCGGTAACGTTGCGACTCTTTTAGTACATCCCGCTTATGCCCACATGCGCACTGGTCTGGCACGCGTCATGCCACTATCCGGTAGACGGCATGTTTTAGCCGGCAGGCGGTTGCATTCGGTCGACAGGACGCAACGCGCGCCGCCATGGGGACAGCTGCATCGCGCTGCGACACCGGATGGCAGTCGCCCATAGATCGGCGCATGCCGCGCGGCGAGGCTACTCGATCAGCATCGCGTCGCCAAAGCTGAAGAAGCGATAGCTCTCGCGCACGGCCTCCTCGTAGGCGTCGATCACCTGGTCGCGGGTGGCAAGCGCGGAGACGAGCATCATGAGCGTGGAGCGCGGGACGTGGAAGTTCGTGATGAGGGCATCGACCACGTGATAGGTCGATCCCGGCATGAGATAGAGATTGGTGGTCGCGTCCTCGCGAGTCACGATGTCGCCCGCGCCGCACATATCGGCACCGTCCTCGCGGCCCTCGAACCCGCGGGCGGTCACGGGGGGCACGCTCGCCGCGGTATTCGCGTCCCATGCGCTCTCGAGCGAGCGCACGGCGGTGGTGCCCACGGCGATCACGCGGTGGCCGGCGGCCTTGGCGGCATGCACGGCCTCGACGACCTCCGCCGGCACGTGATAGCGCTCGGTGTGCATGACGTGCTCGGCGGGATCGTCCTCCTCCACCAGGCGGAAGGTGTCGATGCCCACCTCCAGCTCGACGGTCGCCCAACCGCAACCCTTGGCCTTGATGCGCTCGATCAACTCGGGCGTGAAGTGCAGACCCGCGGTGGGGGCGGCGGCGGAGTGCTCCTCGCTCATGGCGTACACGGTCTGGTACTTCTCGGGATCACCCTCGTACCCGGTGATGTACGGAGGCAGCGGCACATGGCCGGCGGCGTGGATGGCCTCGTCGAGCGTGCGGGGCTCGCCCTGCTCGTTGGCGCCCACGGGCTCGAAGCGCACGAGGCGTCCGCCCTTGGAGTCGTCCACGAAGTCGACGATCTCGGCGCGCAGGACCACCGGCGAGCCCTCGGGGGCCAACAAGCCGCCGGCGCGATACTCGACCACATTGCCCGGCTTGAGGCGCTTGCCGGGATTCACCAGGCACTCCCACACGTGCCCGAGGGCGTCGATGTCCTCACGGCGGCGGAGCAACAGCGTCTCGGCGACGCCACCCGTGGGCTTTTTGCCGATGAGGCGGGCGGGCATGACGCGCGTCTGGTTGGCCACGAGCAGGTCGCCGGGCTCCAGATAATCGATGATGTCGTAGAAATGGCGATGTTCGACCGATCCGCCGTGCGCCAGCGCGACGGCGTCCGCGGCACGGGCGGGGCCGCCCTCGAGCTCGCGATTGAGCACGAGCAGCCGACACGAATCGCGGGGCTCCGCGGGTGCCTGGGCGATCAGCTCGTCGGGCAGGTTGTAATCGAAATCGTCGGTGCGCATGGTGCCACCTTTCATATCAACGCAGAACAGCCGTCCATGATAGCGCAGCCCTGTGGAGGCTATGCCTTCGACTTGCGGGCGGACTCTTTTGCCGCCTTGCGCTCCTCGCGCAATCGAGCGCGGTCGAGCGCCGCCTCCGCCGCGGAGAAGCGACAGCCGCAGTAATTCTGCCGGTACATGCCGAGCTCGCGGGAGCGCTGCGTGGCCTGCGGATACCACGGGCGAAAATCGCGCACGACGGGCGTGAGGCCGTGGGCCGCCGCGAGCCTCTCCAGCACGTCGTTGCATGTGTCGAACAGCTGGTAGGGCGAGACGGCGAGCGTGGTGGCGATATGGGAGAAGCCCTCGCGCTCGGCCACGCGGCACGCCTCGGCAAGGCGAAGCGCGTAGCAGGCTCGGCATCGGCGCTCTCGATCGGCCCCAAGCGGCGCCACGGCAGCGTCCCAACGGGCGCGATCGTCACCCGCCTCGATGAGGGGCAGGTGCATGTCCGCCGTCCAGCGGCGCAGTTCCTCCAGGCGGCGATCATGCTCGGCAACGGGCTGGATGTTCGGATTGGTCCAGCAGATGGTGGGCGCAAAGCCCTCCTCGACCAGCAGCCGCACCGGCTCGAGCGAGCACGGGGCGCAGCACGCATGCAGCAACAACGGCGTCATGGGCGACGTCCTCCCTCAACAACGGTAAAGCCGTGAGCGCCGCACGATGCGGAAGGATCTGCATCGGCAGCAGCGGCGGTAGCGCCGGCGATTGCGGCGATGACATCGGCGGTGGCGTCAACATCGGCAGCGCCCGCGGCGGACGCAACATCGGTGGCGGCGCAGACGGAATCAGCGGGATCGATGACAGCAACGTCGACAGTCCCGGCGGCACCGGCGGGGTCAAGTCCCAAGGCACATCCGCGCTCGATCGCGGATTGCGGACCGCAGTCATCGATGGAGCAACCGACGTGCCCAGCGGACCTGCAATCGCCGGTGGGACCGAGGGGCGCGACGGTCGCGCCGCCATCGACGAGACCGAGGTGCGCGCCGGGCCCGCGATCCGCATCGGCGCGCGCTTCCGCATAGAACGCCACGCCATAGGACGTGTCTTCGCAAAAGGCGATGGCCGGATTGCGAACGATCGCCCGCACATACCCCCAATCGCCCGTGCATCCGGAAAGGTGCACAACGACCACGAGGATGGTCCAAAGCGGCCACCTGAGCCCCAGGCCCACCGCCATGAGCAGCAAGGTCACCACGACGCTCGGGGCGAGGGCGATCGTCAGGTACTGGGCGCGCCCGTACACGACGCCCTCCGCGCTCGCGTACAGCATTCCCATCCCCAGATTGGAGCCGAACGTCACGCGCGTGCCGGGAGGTGCGTACTGCTTAAAGAAGAACGCGTGCACCAATTCGTGGAGCGCGAACGACGCCGCCGACACGGCGACGAGCAGGACCCACCACCACACGGTGAAGCCCTGACCCCCTTCGACCCCCAAGAGGCGATTGCCCCACTCGCCAAACATGGCCCCCAGCTCAAAGGGCACGACAGGTGCACCCGCCACGGCATGCAGCGCGCTCATGGCCGCGCCCCACAACGCCGCCGCGAGCACCCCGCCAAGCACAACGAGGCCCGAGGCCCTGCGCGCAAAACGCAAGAACGACTCGTCCTCAAACACGTGTATGTCCCCTATTTTTCTCATGCACCCAAGTGTAGCGTCTCGAGCGGACACCTGTGCGATAATGTGAGGTTACATTTGGACAGCGGGTGCCGAAAACCGCCTCACGATGGCACCGACCCGCCTGCCGCAACACACGCATCAACGACTGGGATCGCAGCCGAAAGAAGGATAGCTATGACAGCACAGCTCACCCGCGCCGACCGCCCCTCTTGGCCCCGCCGCGCCGTCGTCACCGCAGGCATGCCCTACGGCAACAAGGGCCTGCACTTTGGCCACGTCGGCGGCGTGTTCGTGCCTGCGGACTTCTACGCCCGCTTCCTGCGCGACCGCCTGGGCCGCGAGAACGTGATCTTCGTCTCGGGCACGGACTGCTACGGCTCCCCCATCATGGAGGGCTTCCGCAAGCGCCGCGAGACGGATGGCTACGACAAGCACATCTCCGATTACGTCCGCGAGAACCACGACAGTCAGGAGACCGACCTGGCGAGCTTCGGCGTGTCCTGCGACCTGTACGCCGGCAGCGCGCTCGAGCCCGCCGTGCACATCCATGAGCGCGTGACCGCCGAGATCGTCGAGCGCCTCCACGAGCAGGGCAAGCTCACCAAGCTCACCACCAAGCAGTTCTTTGACCCGGCCGCCGGCCAGTTCCTGAACGGCCGCCAGGTGCTCGGCCGCTGCCCCATCCAGGGCTGCAAGTCCGAGAAGGCCTACGCCGACGAATGCGATCTGGGCCACCAGTTCGAGCCCGAGGAGCTCATCGCCCCCAAGAGCGCGCTCACGGGCGAGACCCCCGAGCTCGTGCCCGTCGACAACCTGTACTTCGACCTGCCCTCCTACACGGAGTTCATGCGCGAGCACACCGAGCGCCTTGCCGCCGACCCCACGGTTCGCTCCGTGGTCTCCAAGACCATGCAGGAATGGCTCGACGCGCCGCGCCTGTTCATCCAGGTCAAGTTCCGCGATGAGTTCGAGGCCGTGCGCGGCGAGCTTCCTACCCATGAGGTCATCGAGGCCGAGGGCAACAAGGGTTCCTTCACGGTGGTCTTCCCCACCTGGCGCGAGCGCGACGAGGCGCATGAGGTCCTCAACCGCGCCGGTGTGCGCTTCCGCTCCGGCAAGGCGCTCGTGCCGTTCCGCATTTCCGGCAACGTCGAATGGGGCGTGCCGCTGCCCGAGGTCGAGGGCTGCCGCGACCTCACAGCCTGGGTATGGCCCGAGAGCCTGTGGGCGCCCATCAGCTTCACCCGCGCCGTGCTCGCACGCGACGCCGCCAAGCTCGAGGAGGAGGGCACACCTGCCGCCGAACTTGCCGAGTGCGCCGTCGCCGACGCCCAACTTGTGAACGATGCCCCGGCCATGATCATGGACGAGCCCGCCTACACGCACGCCAGCCTCGACTGGCGCGACTGGTGGGCGAGCGAGGACGCCCGCGCCTACCAGTTCATCGGTCAGGACAACATCTACTTCTACTGCATCGCGCAATCCGGCATGTGGGAAGCGCTCGACTGGGGCATGCAGCAGTCCTGCGTGGCGGCCAACTACCACATCCTCTACATGGGCAAAAAGGCGAGCTCCAGCTCCCAGACGCCGCCCCCGCTCGCGCACGAGATGCTCGAGCACTACACGCCCGAGCAGCTGCGCGCCCACTGGCTGTCGCTCGGGCTGGGCGAAAAGCCGGTGAGCTTCTCGCCCAAGGCGTTCGACACGCGCGTGACCGGCAAGGACAAGGATGGCAACCCCATCCTCGCCCGCGACGACAAACGCGTGATCGACCCCGCCCTCAAGGAAGGCGCGATGCTCACGGGCGTCTTCAACCGTCTGGCCCGCTCGTGCTTCTACGGCGTGGCCGTCAAGGAGGGCGACGAGGCCGCTTACCGCACCGGCTGCATCCCCGCCGGTGCCCTGAGCGAGGCCGTCGTTGCTGAGACCGAGCAGGCCATTATCGCGTTCGAGCAGGCCATGCACACCTTTGAGCTGCACCACGCGCTCGGCGTGTGCGACGAGTTCCTGCGCGCGGCCAACAAGCGCTGGAGCGACGCCTCCAAGGGTGCCAAGAACGCCGAGGGCGCCGAGGCGGACTCCGCCATGACGCAGGCGCTTGTCGACGCGTTCCACCAGCTGCGCGCGGCCACCGTCCTCATGCACGGCATCGTGCCGACGGGCTGCGAGAAGATCTGCGAGCACTTCGCCATCGCGCCCGAGGTGTTCTTTAGCTGGGACAACATCTTTAAGACGAACGACGAGCTTGTGTCCGAGTTGGGCGAGCAGCCGGGCAAGCATGCCGTCAAGGCACTGCCGCCGCGCTTCGACTTCTTCGAGAAGCACCCCTCGCAGTTCTAAGAGACCGCTCAGTGACGTCAACGGCGATGTGCTATGATGTAAGGACAGTACGCGAGGCTCACCCTCTTTAACGCTGACAACAGGGGCCGGTGGAAACGCTAAGCGTCTCGCACTCAGACTCCGGGTCGTCTGGCAGGGCGGCCCGGAGTCGTTTTATGCAAGAAGACCATCAGGCTTTAGCGACAATCACCAGGACGGTAACGATCGCGAGAAGTAAAATCGCTTCAGACACTACGACCACCCCCTTCCTTTTGGATGGGGGCGATGGGCACACCTCGCGCACTACAAGAGAGTATACGCGTTTACAGCATGTAGACCGCGACAGAAATGGGAGCATCGTATGGAGCTAGTTGTTCGCCCCACAACGAAAGCGGATATCGTTGCCGCCGAGGCATGCCTGACCGACGGCAAGGCCGCGCTTGCGGAGCTCGACATCCCGCAATGGCAGGGGGAATACCCCAACCGCATCGACATCGCGGAGGACATCGAGCACGGTGCGGCCTACGTAGCCGAGTCTGCCGACGGAGCCCTCGTGGGCACACTGGCGCTTTCCTTTACCGGCGATGAGACCTACGACACGATCGACGGCGCATGGCTCACCGATTCCTCATCGAGCTCCCCGACGTACGGCGTGATTCATCGCTGCGCGGTGAGCAGGGCTGCGGCGCATCAGGGCGTCATGTCCTTCATGTTCGAGGAGTGCGAGCGCATCGCGCGCGAGCACGGCGCCAAAAGCATGCGCATCGACACGCACGAGCGCAACCTTCCGCTGCAGGGGCTTGTGCAGAAGCTCGGCTACCAGCGCTGCGGCGTCATCACACTCCCCTACGAGGGAGAGGCCGACCCGTTGCGCGTCGCGTTCGAGAAGCTGCTGTAGACCATGGCGCGCCCCGGCATTCAAAAACACCTGGACATCGCACATCTGCTGCGCTGCCCGCTTTGCGGTGAACCCCTGCATGCTACGGCGTGCTCCGTGCGCTGTACGCACGGTCACGACTTCGCGATCTCGTCTAAGGGCTTTCTCAACCTCATCCCCCAGCAAGGAGCTCTCAAGGGATACGACGAGGCGTTCTTCGCGAGTCGCCAGCGCGTCATGGAGGCCGGGTACTACCGCGCCCTGAACGAGGCGCTCATCCAGGCGCTTGAGGATCTCAACCTGTCAGAGAACCCCGTTATCATCGATGCGGGGTGCGGAGAGGGCTCCCACCTCAAAGCCGTCGCGTCGAGGCTGGGCGGCACGTGCATCGGCATCGACATCGCCAAAGACGCCGTCCGTTGCGCCGCCCGCGGCGGCGGTGCCGAGCGCTGGCTTGTAGCGGACTTGGCGAACATGCCGATGCAAGACCATTCCGTGGACATCATCCTGAACGTCTTCACGCCCGCAAATTACGCCGAGTTCCAGCGCATTCTCAAGCCGAACGGCGCACTGGTAAAGGTCGTTCCCGCGCCTGGGCACATGTATGAACTCCGTCAACTCGCCGGGTGCAACCTCTCTCACGTCGACGTGCAGGACCACGGCGTCGCCGAGCATCTCACGCGTCACATGGACCTCGCGGGACGCACGCGAACGACTCAGACAAGCGCCGTCACGCGTGAGCTCGCACGCGACCTCGCCCGTATGAGCCCCGTGACCTTTGGCATGGACGCCCAGTCTCTCGACCTCGATGCCCTCACCCGCATAACCGTAGACGCCGAGATCCTCATCGCACGTCCATCGAGACGGTAGCCCAAGCAGCACCTTCGGTGACGCAACTCTAAGGGACATGAAAGGCGTTCAGCCACCCAAGCGCCCCTTCGTCAACCCGGTTACCGCAGTCCGAGATGGCGGGTGTAAAGCCCCCTGCGAGTTCCGCACGTCAAACAGTCCAGCGGACTGTTTGTCGGGGTCGAAGACATGGGGCATTCGTGCGAGCAGGACTGTCCGAGCAGACGACCTTATGCCCGCCATCTCGGACGGCCAAACCGGATGTGAGACCCACCGCAAGCTCCATGCGCCGCACCCATTTGCTGGGTTGAAGATGTGAGCCTTCGTGCGAGCAGGACTGCTCGAGCGCCGGACCTCACACCCGGATCGGGCGAACTGCGGCCCCGCGTATCACTTCTTCCCGTGCCCGTTGCGCCAAATCTCACGTCCCAGCCCAAGCGCCAGGAACAGGGCGCTCGCATACCCCAAGAACCCGATAACCGGGATGCCAAAGATGACCGGCTCGATCTTGGCGTAATACACCACCGAGGAACCGATGAACAGGCCGGCGATGACGATCGACATGGATAGACGGTCCACGATGCCGCCCACATGGCGCAGGACCTGCTCGCTGCCGAGCACCTGCATATTCATCTTGAGCTGCCCGCGCGTGAGCATCCGCGACGCCAGGCCCAGCTGCTCTGCCATTTCCAAATGCCCCTTGAGCGCACGATATGACGCGCCGGCAAGCTCCTTGGACGCCTCGCGCGCCCGTTGATATGAGCTCTTTTCATGCTTGATGTGGTCGGTGATGATCTCGATCATGTTCACATCGGGCATGTACTCGGTGAGCAGGCCCTCGAGCGTTACCATGCCGCGCGCGAACATAGTCACCACGCTCGGCAGCTCGACATCGTTTTTACGCGCCAGGTTGATGAGCGAGGTGAGGAACTCGCCGATGTCCAAGTCGCCCAAGTCGAGGCAGGCGAAATCCGCGATGATGAAGTCGAGGTCGGTGAGGAACGTCGAGTGATCGAGCTCGGACGAGTCGCCGCGCGTCACGGCGAAACGCATGAGGGAGTCCTTGAGCTTGGGGACATCACCCGATGCGACGGCATACACCATGTCCTTCACGATGCCGCGGTCGTGGCTGGACATGCGCCCCACCATGCCGAGGTCGATGAAGTACACCACTCCGTCCTTGACGATGATATTGCCCGCATGGGGGTCGGCATGGAAAAAGCCGTCGTCGAGAACCTGCGTGGCGTAGTCGTCCACGATGGCGGCGCCGACCTTCTTGAGGTTGTACCCCGCTTCTTCGAGGGCCTTGGGATCGGCGATGGAAATACCGTCGACGTAGTCCATGACCACGATGTGCTCGGTGCAATACGGCAAATACGACCGCGGGCACGAGATGGACGAGGAACCCTCATGGAACCGGTGGAAGTCGTCGAGGTTGCGCGCCTCCATGAGGAAGTTCGTCTCCTCGCGAAACGATTGCCACAGCTCCTCCACCACGCCCTTGAGGTCGATGAACTGATCGGTTTTGACAAAGCGCGATGCATGGCGCACGATCGAGCGCATGATGTCGATGTCCTGTGCCATAACCTGCTGGGCTCCGGGGCGCTGCACCTTGATGGCGACGTCCTCGCCGGTCACGAGCGTGGCGCGATGCACCTGGGCGAGCGAGGCGCTACCCAGGGGCTTGCGGTCGATATGGGAGAAGATCTCGTTGAGCGGCCTGCCATACTCGGCGACCAGGCACTCGTTCACCACGGCAAACGGAACCGGCTCGACATTGGAGCGCAGGCGGCGCAGCTCATCGCAATACTCCTGCGGCAAGATCTCCGAACGATTCGCCAGGATCTGGCCCATCTTGACGAACATGGGACCGAGATCCTCGAGCATGCGACGCAAGCGCCGGGGCGTGATATTGTGCCACGCCTCGTACTTCCGCGCGATATTGAAGATCTCCCCTATGCGCTTGCGGCGCCCCTCCGAGGACAGCTTGAATTCCTCGGAGGGAGCCATGGCCTCAGGCTCCTCAGGGAACAGGTCGACGGCTCGCGGGGCGCGCCACGACGTGCGCAAGGCCTCTTCGACGCCCTCCAGGTTCACCGTGTCCTCAGGGCTCAAGGGCCGTGATGCCGCCTTGGACGCGGTGGTTCCGCGCGATACCCGTTCCTGCTCCGTTTCGTTCGTCATGCGTGCCGTTCGTCCCTACTCGCCCTGGGCCTCATCGGCGGTGGGCTCTGCATCCACCACGACCGCATCCTCAACCTCAACGGTCACCGTGTCATCGTCGACAGAATCGACCAGATCGCGAACATGGGCCATGAAGTCGACGCGCTCCGTCTTGGTGAGCAGGCGCACGCGCGCCAGGATGAGCTCATCGAGCACGCGCTCGGCAGCCGTGGCCCCCTGCTCGCTCAAGCGCTCGGTCACATCGGAGAACGTTCCCCCGGCCTGCTCGAAGATATCGGACATGGAGCGCGCGAAATCAGGGGTCTGACGATCGTGGCGAACCTGCTCGCCGCGGGCGCTGAGGTCACGCAGGACCTCTTCACCGCGGGCATTCAGGCCGTCCAGGATCTCCTTGCCGCGCTCCGCCGTCATCGCCGCAGCGCCAAAGCTGACGTTCACCATGCCGTTGACGAGCTCTTCGAATTTTGTGGTCATGCTGACCCTCCTTGTTCCTATGCGGCGCCGTGGGCGCCCCTCGATGAACCCCTTGTACCCACGTGGGCGCAAGCGGCGCGCGGCGCAGCCGAATGGCAACAGTCGCCCGCGCCGCAAGCCCCTCGTTCGTCCGGCAACGACTACCGCTCGTTGTCAGACATGGCAAAGCCGTTCCTCATGGCGCAGCTCGTGGTGTAAAGCACGCTTGCGAGCAGCTTTTCCGTCTGGTCCTTGAGCTCGGCACACAGGTCGTCGTTGGCCTTGGCAAGCGCCGCGGGGATATCCGCCTCGGCAAGGCCCGCGACCGCTCGATCCGTTTCGCGCAACATCTTATGGCCGAGCGCGCCGATCTTCTCCTGATAGGACTCGACCTTGGCGCCCGTCTCATGGAAGCGCGCGTCGGCAAGCGCCGCGATGACGCGGTTGGCCCAATAGAAGTTCTCGGTGGTCACGCGGTCGGTGGTGTTGGAGAGGTACTCGGGGAACGCATCGACGTTGGCATAGAGCCCCACAAGCGCATTGAACACATTGGAGCCGAACGCCATCCACTGGATACAGCGCAGGGGCTCGGGCACGTACGGGCGAATCTGCAGCACCGCGAGCTGGCTGTTGCGGTTGATGCCGATGGGTCGATAGGCGTTGCGGCTGGCCGCAGTGCCCTTGGATCCATAGCAGTCGTAGGCCGTGCCCTGATAGTGGGCCGAGAGCACGTACTTGACGTCCTCGATGGTCACCTTGCGCTCGGGCACGCGGCTCCACGGAATATCATCGTCCTCCGGGCCAAATGCGGCGTCCTCCCCGTCCCAGCCGTCATGCGGGTTGAGGCAGCGCTGCATATACCACGCGCGCGGCGTGTTGTACACGTGGTCGGAGTCGGAATGGGAGCCAAAGGCCTCGCGCGGGTTGAAGATTTCACCCGAGAGCATGCCCTCGCGCACGTCCGCGATGAGATCCATGAGGTCGGCCATGTACTCCTCGTACGCATCGGCCTCCTCCTCATCCATATCGTCGAGGTCATCGTCGAAGAACTCCTCGTCCAAGATGTCCTCGGGCTCGAGACGGCTCGTGTTGGTGAGGTTCAGGTGGTTCTCGGCCATCCACTGGCGCAAATCGGGACTCGCCATGTGCTCGACCTGCTCGCCCTCGGCATCCAGCAGGTCGAAATAGTCGATACCGAGCTGGTTGGGCATGGTCACGTAGGCATCGTCGGGCACGCGCTTGGCGATCCAATGGTGGCCGCCGATGGTCTCGAGCCACCAGATCTCGTCCTCGTCGGAGAACGCGATGCCGTTCATCTCGTAGGTGCCGTACTGCTCGAGCAGGGCGCCAAGGCGCTGCACGCCCTCGCGCGCGGTGCGCACGTACGGCAGGACCACCGTCACGAAGTCCTCCTCGCCCAGGCCGCCGGGAATGGCAGGGACGTAGCCCTCCTCGCCCTCGACGCCCTTGGCGGGAACGTACTCCACAAGCGGGTCGGCACCGAGCACGCGCTCGTTGCTCGTGATGGTCTCCGTCGCGCTCATGCCCACGTTCGCCGTGTTGAAGCCGGCGGCAGCCCAGATGCCATGACCGGACAGGGCATCGGGAACGCTCGAATAGCGCATAGGGTTGTCGGGCAACTCGAACGTCACGTGCGACAACACGCTCGTGTAGGTCTTCGGCTGATCCTCGGGATGCACCACCTGCATCTTCTTCGGCTCGAATTGACCGTTCGGCGAGTCCTCGTTGCGCGCCACGATCGTCGACCCGTCGTAGCTCGCGTTCTTTCCCACCAATATCGTCGTGCAGGCCATGCATCCTCCTTTGAAGACGAATATCCATTAAGGGCAGTGTACCCAGCCGAGCGGACTCAAGACGCGAGGCGAACCGGCGCGGCGCGCGGTCGCGAGCAAGCCGCGGCGAGCGGCTGGGGCAAAGAGCGGTTGCCGACTACTCGAACGCCCGCCGCCGGGATCGCCCGGGGACCGCTACATCAGTCCATGCTGCATTTTTGCCGCCATGACGACGTTGCTCATGAGCATCGCGCGCGTCATGGGCCCGACGCCGCCGGGAACGGGCGTGATGGCACCGGCGACGAGCTCCGCCGAGTCGAAATCGACATCGCCGCACAGCTTGCCGTCCTCATCGCGATCCATTCCGACGTCGATGACCGTGGCGCCGGGCTTGATCCACGGACCCTTGATCATCTTGGGGATGCCGCAAGCGGCTACGAGAATGTCCGCGCTCTGGCAGATGCGGGCGAGCTCTCGCGGATCGGTGTGCGAGTGCGCCACGGAGATCGTCGCGTTTTGGGCGAGCAGCATGAGGGACATGGGCTTGCCAACGATGGAGGACCGTCCCACGATGACGGCGTTCTTCCCCGAGACGTCGATGTCATACGCGTCGAGCATCTCCATGATGCCCGCGGGGGTGCAGGGCCGCAGGCCCGGCAGGCCGCGAACGAGCCTGCCAAGGTTCTCGGGGTGGAAACCGTCGACGTCCTTGGTGGGGTCGATCGCGGCGACAACCGCCTCCGCGTCCAGGTGGCGCGGCAAGGGCATCTGGACGAGGATGCCGGCGATGCCCGGGTCGTCATTCAGCGTGCGCACGAGCTCCATGAGCTCGTCTTGCGTCGTCTGCTCGGGAAGCTTGAAGTCGCGCGACGGTATGCCGCACTGCTCGCAGTCGCGCAACTTGGCGCGGACGTAGGTTGCGGAGCCCTGGTCGTCTCCCACCAACACCACGGCGAGCCCGCAGGGAATCCCCCGGGCGGCAAGCTCCGCAACCTCCGCCGCGGCGCGAGCGCGCACATCGGCGGCCAGACGTTTTCCATCGATACGCAATGCCATAGAGATCCTTAGAAGAGGCCGGTGATGACGCCGTCGTCATCCACATCGATATTCTCGGCTGCGGGCACCTTGGGAAGCCCCGGCATGGTGAGCACGTTGCCCGTGAGCGCGACCACGAAATGCGCGCCGGCGCTCACCTTGAGTTCGCGGACGGTGATGCGGAACCCCTCGGGCGCACCGAGCAGCTTGTCCTGATCCGTGAAGGAGTACTGGGTCTTCGCCACGCAGACGGGCAGATTGCCAAAGCCGTTGGCGCGCAGCTCGGCCAGCTGACGCTTGGCGGCCGGAGTGAAATCGACGCCATCGGCACGGTACACCTTGGTCGCAACCGCCTCCAGGGCATCGGCGATATCCGCGCCGTCCTCGTACGCAAAACGCAGGTCGCTCGGCTCCTCGACCAGGCGCATGACCTCGTCGGCCAGCTCGAGCGCGCCCTCGCCGCCCTTGGCCCATACCTCGGACAAACGGACGTTCACGCCGAGCTTCTCGCACTCGGAGGCGATCAGGTCGAGCTCCGCCTGGGTGTCGGAGGGGAAGCGATTGATGGCGACCACGCAGGGCAGGCCGTAGACGCTCTGGATGTTATCCACATGACGGAGCAGGTTGGGCATGCCGGCCTTGAGCGCCTCGAGGTTCTCCACGTTGAGATCGGCCTTTGCGACGCCTCCGTTGTACTTGAGGGCGCGCGCGGTGGCGACGACCACGACGGCGCTCGGACGGATGCCCGTCATGCGGCACTTGATATCGAGGAACTTCTCGGCGCCCAGATCCGCGCCAAAGCCCGCCTCGGTAATGGCCACATCGCCAAAACGCATGGCCATGCGAGTCGCCATGACGGAATTGCACCCGTGGGCGATGTTCGCGAACGGGCCTCCGTGGACGAAGGCGGGCGTGTGCTCGAGCGTCTGCACCAGGTTGGGCTTGAGAGCGTCCTTGAGCAGCGCTGCCATAGCGCCCTGCGCTTTGAGCTGGCTGGCGCGAACGGGCTCACCGTCGTAGGTATAGCCGACCACGATCTCGCCGAGGCGCTGCTTGAGGTCGGAAATGGAGGTCGACAGGCACAGGATCGCCATGACCTCGGACGCGACGGTGATGTCGAATCCATCCTCGCGTGGGACGCCCTGGGCCTTGCCGCCGATGCCGTCGATGACATGGCGGAGCTGACGGTCGTTCATGTCGACAACGCGCTTCCAAGTGATGCGCTTGACGTCGATGCCGAGCGCGTTGCCCTGCTGGATGTGGTTGTCCAGCATGGCAGCGAGCAGGTTGTTGGCGGCGCCGATGGCATGGAAGTCGCCGGTGAAGTGAAGGTTGATATCCTCCATGGGGATGACCTGCGCGTATCCGCCGCCAGCGGCACCGCCCTTGACGCCAAAGACCGGCCCGAGCGAGGGCTCGCGCAAGGCGACCGCGCTCTTCACGCCGCGGCGGCGCAGCGCGTCGGCGAGTCCGATGGTCGTGGTGGTCTTGCCCTCGCCGGCGGGCGTGGGGTTGATGGCGGTCACGAGAACGAGCTTGGCTTCGTGGTCGCTCGGCTCGTTGAGCAGCGAGTAGTCAACCTTGGCCTTGTCGAAGCCATAGGGGATCAGGTGCTTGGCATCCACACCGGCGGCCTCCGCCACCTGCTGGATGGGCCACGGCTCGACGGAATGCGCGATCTCGATATCGGTCAACATGACGGGTCCCTTCGTGTTGAGGTGTAACCAATTCAGGATAGCACGTGCGCAGAAGGCCCCGACGCACCCCGCGAACGGTCAACCAATTGTTCGCATGGGAACATCCAGGGTGCGGGGCGTTTTTTTGTCCGAACGAACCGTTAGTCTCTTGCGGTGAGCAGTGGGGCCGGAACGGGTGCCGTTTGGGCTACACTGATACCCATGTATGCCGACGACCAACGATTGGGGTGCGCAGCGTGACCATCATCATGCGAACGTTTGATACCTCGTTTCTGAGAACCCCCCCCCAGCACGCCTAACTAGCACGGCGGCGGGCGGCGCGCCTCCCGCAGGCAAGACCCTTCGCGCCCGCGGCGCGGCATGCACGAGCGGGGGCCGCCCATGAGTGCCCCCGTCACCTACCGCGGCTCCATCACGCGCGAGCAGTGGCTCGTCGACGAGACCCGCACGGTCGCGCGCCTGCGCCTCGAGGACCCTGCGCTCCTCGACACCCGCGCCCTCGCCGCGCATATCCTCGAGAACAACCTGTTCCAATACCCCACCGAGCGCGAGGTCGGCTCCATCGCGCGCGCCTGCGCGCGCCGACTCGACGCGCTCTCGAGCGACCCGGATCGGCGCGACCGCCTGACCCACCTCATCGCGCGCGGCACCACCGAGCAGCTCAGGCAGGCGAACCTTTACGCCCTCATGTGCGACAACCGCCTGGTTTGGGACTTCATGACCTGCGCCGTGGCGGGCAAATTCTCCATGCTCGACATGCGCCTGGGAAAGGCGGAGATCGCCGCGTTCCTCGAGGGCCTGCGCGCCCAAGATGAGCGCGTCGCCACCTGGAGCCCCGCCACCCTCAACAAGATCCGGCAGGTGCTCGCGCAATGCCTTGAGCAATGCGGGATGTACGACCGCAAGACGGAGCAGCTGAGCACACTTCTGCTCGACTACGACCTGGAAAACCTCATACGCGAGAACGGCGACGCCGGCATCCTGCCCGCGTTCGGCCTCACGCGATAGGAGGAGCCCGCATGAACGCAACAAACTCCCCCACCCTCGCCCAGAGCTTCGAGGTCATCCGGTCCAAACTCCGCGACCCCGAGTTCCTCGCCTGCCGCGGGCTGGGCAACGAGGTCCCCTTCCACGTCTTTCCCTACGACGCCGCCGACGAACCGGAGGTCCGCGCGCGCCTGCACGACCTTTTGAGCGAGGACCTCGCCCGCCTCGAGCCCGTGCGCATCATCCACGTCGACTTGTGGGAGCTGATCTGCGATCTGTGCGAGCGGCGCGGGCTCATGGAGAAACTCCCCGCCTTCGAGCGCAAGCGCGGATCTGACGCCCTGCTCGCGCGCCTGCAGGCCATCGCCTCGCCGGCAAAGCTCGTCGATCACATGCGCGAGCGCCTCGCGGCGGAGTACGGCGAGCCGCAGCCGGGCCGCGACGTGCTGCTCATCTCGGGCGTGGGGCGCGCCTACCCCATCACGCGGGCGCACCAGATTCTCGAGTGCGCGCAGCCCATCTTCTCGCACATCCCCGTCGTCCTGTTCTACCCGGGCGTATACGACGGGCAGACGCTCAGGCTCTTCGGCTCGATAAACGACGGCAACTACTACCGGGCATTCAACATCTTGTGACCCCCTTTCCATCCATGGATCCATCCAGCCACAGCCTTGCCGCACCGTCAGGTCCGGCACTTCCCAGAAAGGACACCCCATGCGCATCCAGGACATGTTCGAACGCGACATCGACCGCAACATCAACGGCGTCATCAAGATCGAGCAGAACGACGAGGAGATCATCGAGCAGGAGCTCGCCGAATACGTGGTGACCAACGAGCTGCGCGGGCACTTCTCGACGTTCTTCGACGCCTACGAACGCGCGCTCGACGCCCCCACCGACAAGATCGGCGTGTGGATCTCGGGTTTCTTCGGCTCCGGTAAATCGCACTTCCTCAAGATGCTCTCGTACCTGCTCTCCGGCCAGACGGCAAACGGACGTGCGGCGATCGACATCATCGCGCCGCGCTTCGAGGACCCCATGATCGAGGCCAAGACGCGCCGCGCCGTGGATGTCCCCACCGAGACCATCCTGTTCAACATCGACTCCAAGGGCCCGTCCAACAAGGACAAGACCGCCATCCTGCGCATCTTCGCCCGCGTGTTCTTCGAGCACCTCGGGTTCTACGGCGAGGATCTCAAGCTCGCGCGCCTGGAGCGCGACATCGACCAGAAGGGCAAGACCGAGGCGTTCCGCGCAGCGTATAGCAAGATCACGGGCACCGAATGGCTCGACGAGCGCGACGCTTACGACCTCAACAGCGACGCCGTCATCGACGCCCTCGAGCAGGCGGGCGCCAAGAGCCGCGAGGCCGCGGAGCGCTGGTTCGACAACGCCGAGGAGTTCGAGTTCACCATCGATTGGCTCGTGCGCCAGATCAACCAGTACGTGAGCGAGCGCGCCGAGCAGGAAGGCGGCCAGTTCCGACTGCTGTTCATGGTGGATGAGGTGGGCCAGTACATCGGCACCGACACGAGCCTCATGCTCAACCTCCAGACCATCGTCGAGGACCTGGGCGCGCAGTGCGCCGGCCGCGTGTGGGTGGTCGTGACGAGCCAGGAGGCCATCGACGAGATCACCACCGTGGCGGGCCAGGACTTCTCCAAAATCCAGGGACGCTTCAACACCCGCCTGTCGCTTTCGAGCACCGGTGCCGGCGAGGTCATCCGCCGACGCATCCTCTCCAAAAACGAACATGCGCGCGACCTACTCACCGTGGAGTACGGCAAGAACGCCACCGTGCTCAAGAACCTGTTCACCTTCAAGGGAGCGCGCAACGACCTTGGCGGATACGACGGCGCGGAGAGCTTCGCGGACGCGTTCCCGTTCGTGGGTTACCAGTTCAAACTCATGCAGGACGTCATCAACGGGCTGCGCAACCAGGGCAGCTCGGGCAAGCACCTGAGCGCCGAGCGCTCCATGCTCTCGGGCTTCCAGGAGGTCGCCCAGGCGCTCGAGGACCGCGACGAGCACGCCCTGGCGCCCCTGTGGATGTTCTACAACACCGTGCAATCCTTCCTCGAGGGCTACCATCGCCGCGTGATCGACCGCGCTGCGGCCGCCGCACGCGACGGCGCGGGCCTGGAGGAATACGACGTCGCCGTGCTCAAGCTGCTGTTCCTCATCAAATGGGTGAGCCAGGAGATGCCGGGCAACGTGGACAACATCGCCACCCTCATGGCCGACGACCTGCGCGCCAACCGCGCCGAGGTGCGCGAGCGGGTGCAGGCCTCACTCGAGCGCCTGGAGCGCGAGAACTACATCACGCGCAACGGCGAGTGCTACCTGTTCCTCACCGACGACGAGCAGGAGATCGCCCGCCAGATCGCGCGCACCCAGGTGGATGCGGCCAAGCTCACCAAGAAGGCAGCCGAGATCGTGTTCGGCCAGATTTTCGAGACGCCCAAGATCACCGTCGGCAAGAACAACTTCCCCGTGGCGGAATGGCTGGACGAGACCCGCGTGAACAACGTGGGCGGCCTCACCCTGCGCGTGCTCGCCCGCATGGACGGCAGCGACGCCCCCAGCCGCGACGAGCTCATCTTGCGCTCGAGCCGCGGCGAGGCGATCGTGCTGCTCTCCAGCGAGGTCGATTTTTACAGCTGCCTCATGGAGGCGGCGCGCATCCAGCAGTTCGCGAGCGCGACCATCATCGCAAACCTGCCCGCCAACCAGCAGGACGTGATCCGCGCCAAGCAGCAGGAGCGCACCGCGCTCGAGACCAAGGCGCAGGCGCTCATGGAGGAGGCGGTGCGCCGCGGCGAGTTCTACGCCGGTGGATCGCAGGTCACCATCACGGGCACCAACTCCGCCAAGAGGCTCATCGAGCAATGCGCGGCGAAGCTGGTGGACGCCGTCTACACCAAGCTCGACTACATCGACTGCAACTACGACGACGATGCCCAGATCAGGCAGGTCCTGAACGGGGCCGCGCCCGCACTCGAGGGCATCGAGCCCAACAAGCGCGCCATCGACGACGTGCGCACGTTCCTTGGCGCCCAGGCCATGCGCGCGGTGAGCGTATCCATGGACGACCTGCAGAAGCGCTACCAGGCGGCCCCCTATGGATGGCGCGAGCGCGACATCGCCGCGGTGGTGGCGGAGCTCATCGCCTCCGGCGAGGCGCGCGTGAGCTACGCCGGGCAGGTCGTGGACGCACGCGACGCCAAGATGATCGACTATCTGCGCAAGCTGAGCATGACGCAGCGCGCCGTGGTGGAGATGCGCGTGCGCGCCTCGGCGGGAGACATGACCCGCGCCCGCCGCGCGATCGAGGCTCTCTGCCGCGTCCACGACCTCCCCACCGAGGAGGAGGCGCTCGCTGCGGCATGCCGCAGCGCCCTGCAGGAGCGCCTGGACGGCCTGAACAGCCTCATCACCGGCGCGTACAGCCGCAATCCCAACTACCCGGGCTTCGGCACGGTGGCGGACGCCGCTGCCCTCATCAAGGAGTTGCTCGGCATCCGCGGCGACTCCGGCGACCTGCTGCGCGCCATCGCCAAGGCGGAAAACGCCCTGTGCGATGCAGGCGAGGACCTGGAGGACGTCGACGGGTTCTTCCCCGACATGCAGCGCATCTACGACAACGCCGCCAACCTGCTCAAGCAGCTCGACCAGGACCGCAGCTACCTTGCCACCCACGAGGGCGCGACCAAGGCGATCGGGGATATCGAGCGCATCCTGGGCAGCGAGCGGCCGTATAGGCAGATCACCGACCTCGCCCCCGCCATGCAGGCGATCGAAAGCGCGCACGCAAAGCTGCTCGAGGGCAAGCGCGAGAAAGTCAAAGCGCGGGTCGAGGATATCTTCGCCACCGTGAGGCAACACGGCGAGGAGCTCGGCGTCACCTTGAGCAGCGTGGGAGAGCGCGAGCGGGCCCGCACCGGCGCGGTGCGCGACGCCGCCACGCTCACCCAGCTCGATGCCGTAAGCGCCCAGCTCACGGACGACCAGGCGCGTCTGTTCGGCGACCTCGACCGTGAGCACGAGCGCATCCACCGCCCCGCATCGGCGAGCATCGGGCAGGTCGTCACCACCAACCACCCCCCCGTGGCGCCCGAGCGCCCGCGCAAAGTGCGCGAGCTCCAGCGCTCCACCGCGTTTTTGCCCAAGACCCTGCACAGCGAGGCCGAGATCGACGCCTACCTCGCCGAGGCGCGCAAGCGCCTGGTGAGCGAGCTTTCCCATAACGACGCCATCAAGTTGAACTAGGAGACGCATCATGGACACCAAGGCACTTGAGAAGTTCTGCCCCTGGGCGCGCGTCGAGCTCATCGACGCCGTGCACCTGCGCTGCGTTCGCTACGCGCTGGAGGACGCCGGGCGTGCCGCCCACCCCGCCGATGCGGACGTGGTAGCCGGCACCGTGCTGACGCCTTCCGAGAAGACGCAGCGCGCTGCGCTGTTCGAGCGCATCGAGCGCCTGAACGAGGAACGCGGCGGCAAGGGCTACGCCGCGTTTTGCGAGCAGCAGGCGTACAGCTGGTTCAACCGCTTCGCCGCCATCCGCTTCATGGAGCTGCACGGGTACCTGAGCAACAACGTGCGCATGCTTTCCGCGGGCAGCGGGGCGTTTGAGCCCGAGTGCCTGCGCATGGCGAGCGAGCTCGACCTGCCCGGGCTCGAGCTCGCGGAGGTGCTCGACCTCATCACCACCGGCGACGACGAGGCGCTCTTCCGCCGCATCCTCGTAGCGCAGATGAACGAGCTCGCCGACTGCCTGCCCACCGTGTTCGGCCACGTGGACGAGGCCGACGCCCTCACCCTGCCCGACAACCTGCTGGCCCACGGCGAGCACGACGTCCTGTTCCACCTGGTTGCGGACATCCCCGAGGAGGCGTGGCAGAACAGGGAGATACTCGGATGGATGTATCAGTACTACAACTCCGAAATCAAACAGGCGTTTCTCGATAGCAAGAAGAAAGCGGCCATCGAGGACATCGGGCCCGCAACTCAGGTCTTCACGCCCGACTGGATCGTCCGCTATATGGTCGAAAACACCTTGGGTCGCCTATGGATGCTCAATCATCCTGGTAGCAGACTCCGGAACTCCATGCCCTTCTACATCGCCCCAGACAGCACTGACGAGAAATTCATTCGCATCGAGAAGCCTGAGGACATCACCTTCTGTGATCCCGCATGCGGGTCTGGCCACATCTTGATTCGCGCATTCGATCTGCTCGAATCGATGTACCTTGAGTTTGGATACCGCAGACGAGACATCCCCAGACTCATTTTGACTAACAACTTATACGGAATTGAGATCGACGAGCGGGCGGGGCAAATCGCATCCCTCACGCTTGCGATGTGCGCATGCGAACTTGACAATCGCTTCCCCACGCGCGGCATTCAACCGAACATCCAAGTGCTCGAAAGTATTGAACTTGACACCAACAATCTCCCTCGCCCGCTCCTTGGCAAGAAAAACCTTGTCGAATCGCTCGCTCACCTAAGTGAGATAGGCAGCCTTGTCGCACCGGATAGCAACGACCTAGCCGCCATCGGCAAGGCAATCGAAGAGCTCTCAGATCGAGAGCTGTTTGCCGATACCATGCGCGGGCAGCTCGTTGCTGCGAAGCGTCAACTTGAGGCTCTTACGCGCACCTATGACGTGGTCGTCGCGAATCCTCCTTACATGGGAAGCGGTCGCTTCAACCCGTTCATGAGCAAGTGGATCAAGGCAAACTATCCGGATGAGAAAGGCGACCTCTGCTTCGCATTCATCAACCGCATCTGCGGAATGAAGAACCCCGACGGAGAGGCAGGTATCACGGCAACCAATAGCTGGATGTTCCTGTCTTCCTCGGAAGCATCGCGTCTCAAGGTGCTCGCATCGAACGAGATCTCGTCTCTCGTCCAGCTTTCCGTTCACGGCTACAAGGGCATCGCCGCTCAGGTATTCGCGTTCACGCTGATAGGCAAACAGCCCGGAGGATACAAAGGCGGCTACATTCGTCTCAATGACTTTGACCATCACTCGCTCCAAGAACCCAAGACACTCGAGGCCATCCAGAACCCCGACTGCGGCTGGTTCTACCGCACCGACGCCTCCACCTTCCATGACATCCCCGGCTCCCCCATCGCCTACTGGGCAAGCGAGGGTTTTAGAAAAGCATTTCAGATGGGGGAGGTCCTTGGAAATGTATGCACAACGCGCCAAGGCACCGCTACGCGCGATAACAATAAGTGGCTCCGCGATTGGTGGGAAATCTCCCGCAGCGCGATGACAGTTGATTGCAAATCACCCGAAGATGCGCAGAAGGCTATTCAGAAATGGTTCCCATACAACAAGGGCGGCCAATTTCGAAAATGGTACGGCAATGCCCAACACGTCATCAATTGGTTCGACGACGCACGGCGTCCACAATCTGACTTCACCGTGAAGAAGAATGACCTCTATTTCAAGCAAACCATTACCTGGGGGCTGATTTCAAGCTCCGTCATTTCATTTCGGCATCAACCCGAAGGTTCCCTCTTTGACGTTGCCGGTATGAGTATGGCGTGCGAAGACGCTGATCAGATTTTGCAGGTACTTGCTTTCTGCAACTCATCCATATCACAAGCCGTTCTCCAGATGATCGCGCCAACACTTAACTACCAAATTGGCGACATCATGCGTCTGCCCATTATTCCCCCACATGACAAATCGGTTGTGCGTACTGTCAAAGAATGCGAAAAACTCTCCCAGACCGACTGGAACACCCAAGAAACCTCTTGGGACTTCAAGCGCAATCCATTGGTATAGCCATGAAACTAGCACCGACATTACGATCATTTTGCAAGTGCAACAAAGCACTGGCCATCGCTTTTGCCTGCTCCATTATACTGCTAGTTCGACATTCGGATATTCCGTATCCATTTGAACCTCCTTTTTTGATTGAAGTGCTTTTCACAGCACCTGCGAATCAATTCCAAAGGTCTCTTGGAGCCTTTCTCGATGCTTTTGCATCCGCATATGCGACAAGTCTTATTTTCTACTATCTTGTTGACTTCGCACCCAAAGAGGCGAAGGAGAGAAATGCGCTGTGCGCTCTCAAGGACATGGTGGGTACCCTAATCTCGTATTCAAACGATCTAATTAGCCTCCTGCTCTATCTCGGTCCAAAAGACACCCAAAACGATATAGAGAAAACCGACGCGTCCCTCAATGAAATTGCCTTCAAAAATGAAGTCCTATATTGCAGGACCTCAAACCAAGCAATACGCGAACAGTCTGGCTCGGACATGACGAGCCTCATTCCGTATAGCAACGCCAGAGTCACATTAGAAAATATCAAACTGAGCCTTAGGCAGATAACCGAATCTCCGATGTTCTCCGATGCCCCCTGGAAACTCGTTGGAGCAATCACTGCAGTTCTTCAAAGCGACTTGATTAACTCGATGCATTTTGATTTTTCGGCAAATCAAATCCCTTCTCAAGGCATCAGCTTCGTATTTAAACCCAATTCGCTTTCCGCCTTCGTTGTATCTATCGAAGCCTTAAGCGCTTTCTCCGGCAAAGCGGAAGCTCGCGATGTCTACACCGATGCAAGCAAGGAGGAGATCGACAAATTCGTTAAATTTCTAGACAGAACTCTAGCGTCCTTTATTTCGGAGTACCCGGAGGCCATGAGCGCAATGCGTTCGTTTTCGAAAAATGAAGGCCCGAACAACCGCAATCATAAACAAGGTGGAAACGACCTTGATTAAAGTAGTTTTCATAGACACCTTGCAAGCGGCGCGCAACGCTGCGCGCTCAATTAAGGAATCAGATCCTTCAAGGGTCCGAAAGATATGCCCACAGCGCTCACAGGTTAGCCCTCGCGGCCCCATCAAGCCGCAACCACGCGCACTACGCATCGACCCCACCCAAGCGCACGGGCAGGCATTTGCTGTCGATTGCGGTGCACAGACACGTTTGAGCTCCAATCAGCCTGAAAACAAAAATGCCGGGGGGTATCCCCCGGCCCTTGGCGAATCTCCCAATTGGGAAACTCAAGTGGACTATACCATAGCCTCCTGCGAGCTACTGGAGACGCTTCTTCCGAAGCTTCTTAAGGAAGTTCTTCTTGAAGTTGCCGAAAGCACCAAAGAACGCCACATCGGTCCTAGTCTCCAAATGCCGCTCGAACTTCAAACTTGTCAACTCGATCCCGCAAACGTAATCTGCAACCTGAGCGAGCCGATAGCGTTCAGCAGTGAAGTCCTTGTACACGATCGCCTCTCGAGAGAGGCACGATGCAATGGCAGAATGGACAGCCTTTGTCACAACACTCTGCCCACCGTCGTAGTAAATCTTGACGGAATCGAATTGCTGCAAATAGGCCAGGTGGTCGAAAAGGAATACCTTCAAGTCACGCTCGATAGCCGCAGCAAGTGCATTGAGGCCGAAGGCCTCTCTTTTGTCATAAATGAACGCCCTGTACTGAATTGGCAGATGCTCAACAAACACCCTGAACGCATGCAGGTGCTTTTTGCGCACCTCAATTCGCTTCCACTTGTATTCATCATTGCCATTAATCAACGGATTGAAATGAAACGGTGTTCGATCAAGACGGCTCTTCTCGACGGAAGCTTCGTACAGCTCTACATCATCGGCAATCTTAAATTGCTGCTCATGGAACACGAGGCCTACGAGATAGAAATCGGAAACAACCCCAACGTCTCCAGATTCGTCAATGAAAATCGACAACTCCTGCACAGCACCCTCCCCTCAGCAGCGGATCGGGATATAAAAAATGCCGGGGGAAACCCCCCGGCTCTTGGAGGACCTCCTATTCGGAGGATCCAAATACTTTATACCACGAACCGGAACGTCTATTCAATTGTACCCAAAGTAGAACACATGTTCTACACTATTGATACGAACATCTGTTCTCCATATAGAAAGGCGGCATAACATGGCAACCCTCATCAGCGACAAGTACGAGGCACACAAAGCCGAGGTCAACGCGCGATTTGACCAGCTCCGGGCAAACGAGGAGGAGCTCAACCGCATCTTCGCCGAGATCTACGGCATGGAGGGCGAGGTGCCCATCGAGGTCGAGGACAAGTACGTCTCGGTGGCACGCATCTTCGACACCGCCGAGGAGGTCCCTGATTCGTTCAAGGGCAACCGCTACGTGCGCACCAAGCGCGACGAGGTCGTCTCGCTCATCTCCTACGCCGTGGGCTGCATGTTCGGCCGCTACTCGCTCGACGTCGAGGGCCTGGTGCTGGCCGACGCGGGCGACACCGTGGAGGACTACCTGGCCAAGATGCCCGACCCCGCGCACGTGACCTTCATGCCCGACGCCGACAACGTGCTGCCCATCACCGACGACGAGTACTTCAAGGACGACATCGTGGCGCGCCTGGTGGACTTCGTCCGCACCGTCTATGGCACCGAGACGCTCAACGATAACCTCGCCTTCATCGCCGACGCCCTCTCCCCCGCCGCCAAGGCGGCCCCGCTCGAGGTGATCCGCGCGTACCTCCTCAAGGAGTTCTACGCCGACCACTGCTCCACCTACAAGAAGCGCCCCATCTACTGGCTGCTCGACGCCGGCAAGAAGAACAGCTTCAAGGCGCTCTTCTACATGCACCGCTACTGCCCCGACCTCATGGCCTGCATCCGCACCGACTACGTCCATCCGCAGCAGGAGCGCCTGCGCGGGCGCATCGCAGACGCCGAGGAGGAGCTCGCCCACTGCGAGCCGCGCCGCAAGGCCGCGCTCAACAAGAGACTCAAGCTGCTGCGCGACCAGGAAGCCGAGCTCATCAAGTACGAGGAGAAGATCCACCGCTTCGCCGACCAGATGATCGCCATCGACCTGGACGACGGCGTGAAGGTCAACTACGCCACCTTCCAAGACGTGCTCGCGAAGGTCAAGTAGCTTTGCAAAGCGCTCGATGAGGCCGAGGCGGTGCAATGGGCAATATTCGAGGCGACGCAGGACGACGGAAAATGACGACACGTTCCCCGATGATATGAGTGAGTGAGACATGAAACTAACCGATATTCAGCAGGAGCTGCGCAGGCTCTTCGACGAGCAGGACAGCACGGTGGGCGCCGTCGTGGTGTGGCACGACCCGGACGGGGCCTTCGCCGAATCCCTCGACGCACTCGACCTGCCCGGTGTCGAGGTGATGCGCGAGGAGGAGCGCGAGCTGTTCTCGCTCAAGCGCACGCTGAACGGCGACCTCGCGGGCCGCCGCATCCTGCTCTACCGGCCGCGTGCCCGCCGCCTGGAGGGCGACTGGCTCGCCGACATCGAGGCCCGGTCCGCGAGCTTCGCCGCCGACTACACCTCCATGCAACTGCGTGAACTCAACGCAGTCGACACCCACGAGATGCGCGAGGCGCTCGCCGCCCACAAGGCGCAACTCACCAAGAAGACCGTGCTGCGCAAGCTCACGCGCTTGAGCCCCTCGTACGAACAGCCGCAACAGCTCGCCTGCGGTCTCATGGCCATCGCCCTGGACGCGCCATCCCTAGACGCGCAGACCATCGTGCGCGCGTACCTCGTCGCGGCATTGGCCGCAGATGGCGCCGGGGCGCTCGCCAAAGTCGAGGACATGGGCTGCGCAGACGAGTTCCGCACGGCGATTGCCGCATGGGTGGGCTTCAAGGGCGATGTGAGCGACTTCATCGCGCTCGGGCGCCACGTGCTCCTGGGCGCGCTCGCAAGCGCGCTGCCGAGCGGCGCGGCGCCGATACCGCCTTCCGACGCGACCTTGGGCAACGCGGCGGTCTGTCAGGGCATCGTGCGCAGCTGGTGCCAAAGCGCCGAGCGCGGCTCCCTGTTCGAGCTCGCTCAGATCGTCGAGGAGGTCGCGAACATCGAGCAGGCGCTCGCCCAGGTGTCACTCGACGCCTTGGGCGACATCGGCGTGTTCCCCTGCATCGACGCGCTCATCTTGCGCCGGTTGTTCCGCGACGTCGCGACCGCGCCCGAAACCGCCACCGGCGCGCTCGCGCTCGCCCAGGCGCGCCACAACACGGCGTGGTACCGGGAGTTCTCCCTCTGCTACGCCGGGCTTGAGGCTGCCGCGCGCATGCTGCGGTACCGCAACGAGCACCCAGACGGCATCGACTCCCTCCCCGCAGGGCGCGTCTGGGAGCTCTACACCGGCGAGTTGCACCGCATCGACACGTGGTACCGCCAGATGCACCTCGCGCTCGGGCGCGCGCTCATCAGCGCGCCGTACGGACTCGGCGACGACTTCCGCGCATGCAGCGAGCAGGTCGAGAACCTCTACAAGAACTGGTTCCTCGCCGACGTGTCGCGCCGTTGGGAGGACGCCGCCGAGGACGGGCTGTCTCGCAACGGCTATGTTGACGGCATCCCACGTCAAATCGATTTCTTCATGAGCTCCGTCGAACCTGTCGTGCGCGCGGGCAAGCGCGCCTGCGTCATCATCTCAGACGCCCTGCGTTACGAGGTCGCCGTCGAGCTGGCGGAGACGCTCGAGCGAAACACCAAGGGCTCATGTGAGCTCGCCTCCATGCAAGCGACGTTCCCCAGCGTCACCTCGTGCGGCATGGCGTCCCTGCTGCCCTGCGGAAATCTCACCATGAACGCGGGCGAGCCCGGGCGACTGCGCGTGCTGCTTGACGGCTCGGAGGTGGATACGACCGCCGCGCGCCAAAAGCAACTACGCCGCAACGACCCGCACGCCGTCGCCATCACCTACGACTCACTCGTCAACGAGATGAGCGCGAGCCTACGCAAGGACCTCGTCAAGGACGCACAGGTCGTCTACATCTACCACAATGCCATCGACGCGATGGGCGACAAGGCCCCGACCGAGCGCAAGGTGTTCTCCGCCTGCGGCGATGCGATTGAGGAGATCTTCGGCCTGGTGCAGCTCATATGCCGCGAGCGCATCGCAAGCCAGGTCGTCATCACCGCCGACCACGGCTTCCTCTATACCGACGAGCCGCTCGACACCTCGGAGCGCACCATCGCGGCCGAGATCGACGGGGACTCGCTCGCCATTGGGCGCCGCTACGCCATCGCCGGCGCCGGCGCACGTTCCGATGTGCTCATGCCCATCGCGCTGCCGTACGCGGAAGGCGGGCTCAAGGGCTTCGCCCCGCGGCGATGCACGCGCATCTCCCGGGCGGGGGCAGGCGAGAACTACGTACACGGGGGCATCTCCCTGCAGGAGCTCTGCGTCCCCGTGCTCACGTTCACCAACAGGCGCGCGGGCAGCAAGGGATATGTGGAGAGCAAGCAGGCCGCGCTCTCGCTCATCACCAACGTCGACACAATCTCGAACAGCATCTTCAAGCTGGACCTGTTGCAGGACAAGCCCGTGGGCGGCAAGGTTCTCCCCGCCTCGTACGACATGTTCGTGGGGAGCGCATCGCACGAGCCCGTGACGGACGTCGCGCACGTCGCGGCCGATCGCACGCAGGACTCGGCAGACGAGCGCGTCATCCCCATCACGCTCAACATCAGTCCGGGCGTCGCCGTGAGCGAGCAGGAGCCCTATTTCCTCTACGCGCGCAACTGCGATACCCGCGCCGTGGACACCTTGCGCGAGCTGCGCATGCGCATCGCCTTTGCCCCTTCGTTTGATTTTGGATGGTAACCCATGGATTCGAATCTCGTCGCCTGCGGCGTGCCCGCGTATGAAAAGGACGACCTCGACCGCAAGATCATCGAGCATTTCCCCGGCAAGATCGTGCGCAAGGACCTCACCTCCCTCATGAAGCGCGGTGCGGGCATCCCCACCTATGTACTGGAGTACCTGCTCGGCATGTACTGCGCCACCGATGATGAGGCGGCGATTGCCGACGGCATGGCGCGCATCAGAAAAATCCTCGCCGAGAACTACGTGCGCCCCGAGGAGAGCGAGAAGATCAAGAGTCGCATCCGCGAGCTGGGACAGTACACCGTAATCGATAAGGTGAGCGCGCGGCTGGACGAGTACCGTGACCTGTACGTCGCGCAATTCACCAATCTCAGCATCGAGCCCTTCGTCATGCCCGACGAGTACGTCCGCCAGCACACCAAGATCCTCACGGGCGGCATATGGTGCATCATGCGCATCCAGTACCTGCGCCCCGAGGACATCGCGGAGGACCCGCTCGCCGACATCTTCGACGACGATCCCGCCGAGCAGCGCGGACGGCTGGGCAAAGGGCGCACCTCGGGCAAGGGCAGGCGCGGACCCGAGGATTCCCCCTTCAAGATCGCGAGCCTCACCCCCATCCAGATGCCCAGCCTCGACCTGTCCGAGTTCGTGAGCCATCGAGGGGACTTCACGACCGACGAGTGGATCGCACTGCTGCTGCGGTCGGCCGGCTACGAGCCCTCCGCCCTGACCCCGCGCGAGCGTCTTCACTTCCTCACGCGCATGGTGCCGCTCGTGGAGCTCAACTACAACCTATGCGAGCTTGGGCCGCGCGGCACGGGCAAGTCCCACATCTACACCGAGGTCTCGCCCTACTCCTACCTGCTCTCGGGCGGGCAGACCACCACAGCCAAGCTCTTCGCCAACAACGCGGCGCGCGCGGGGCAGCGCATCGGCCTGGTGGGGCACTGGGACTGCATCGCCTTCGACGAGGTCGCGGGCATGAACTTCCGTGACCAGAACGCCATCCAGATCATGAAGGGCTACATGGCCAACGGCACGTTCGGACGCGGCACGGAATCGTTCAACGCCGAGGCGTCCATGGTGTTCGAGGGCAACATCAACGACTCCGTGGCCAACGTGCTCAAGACCACGCACCTGTTCGACCCGTTCCCGCCCGAGTTCAACAACGACAGCGCGTTCTTCGACCGCATCCACTGCTACCTGCCCGGATGGGAAATCCCCAAGATGCGCTCGGACCTCATCTGTGAGCGCTACAGCCTCATCACCGACTGCCTGGGCGAATTCCTCCATGCCATGCGCAGACGCGACTTCACGCATCACATCGACCGGCACTTCCGCCTCAACAGCGACTTCAATCGCCGCGACGAGATCGGCGTGCGCAAGACCTTCAGCGGCCTCGCCAAGCTCATCTTCCCCGATGGCAAGATGGACCGCGAGGACGTGCGCATGCTGCTCGAGTACGCCATCGAGGGACGCCGCCGCGTCAAGGAGCAGCTCAAGACCATGGCGGGCATCGAGTTCATCGACGTGAAGCTGGGGTATGCGGATGTGGAGAACCCCATGGAGACGTATGTGGTCGGCGTGCTGGAGCAATCCGACGATTCGCTCATCCCCGACACCGCACAGCAGGCGGGCCACGTCTTTGGCGTGGGGCGCTCGATTGCAGACGAGATGGCCGTGTACAGGCTCGAGAACAAGGCGGTGAGTGGCAACGCCGCGTTCAGGATGGAGGGCGTGGGGTCGAACCGCGAGGTCCGCGATGCCCTCAACGCAGCGTTCGAGCAATTCAAGAACTGCGCTCCCCGGCTTGCGGCAGGCATGCATGTGACAAGCAGGGACTACCTGCTCTTCTGCAACGACCTGCAGGCGAAGGGGCCCTCTGCGGAGGTGTCGCTGGCCGAGTTCATCGGTTTATGCTCCGCCGCATCGGGCCGCCCCGTGATAGCGGGGCTCGTCATCCCGGGCATCCTGAGGCTCTCCGGGTCGCTTGAGCCCGTCGGCAACCTGGAGGATGTCCTGCGCGTCGCGAAGAACGCGGGAGCCAAGCACATCCTGCTGCCGATGAGCTCAATCGCGGACCTGCAGGGCGTCGCCCCCGAGCTGATCGGAGCCGTGAGCCCCGAGTTCTACGAGACCGGCAACGCCGTGGCGGCGGCGCGGCGTGCCCTTGGGCTGTAGTGCCTAACGCGCCGGCGGCTCCATCCCCAGATGCTCGAACGCTGCGGGAGTCGCCAAGCGCCCCTGGGGCGTGCGCACGATGAGCCCGCACTGGAGCAGATACGGCTCGTAGACGTCCTCGAGCGTGTTGGCGTCCTCCCCCGTCGCGCTCGCAAGGGTGGAAAGGCCGACGGCGCGACCTCGAAACGTCTTGCAGAGCATTTCCAGGATGCGGATGTCCATCCAGTCGAGGCCCAGCTCGTCGATTTCGAAGAACGCCATGGCCTCTCGGGCTATCCCCAAATCGATGCCGCCGCCCCCGCGCACCTGGGCGTAGTCGCGCACGCGCTTGAGCAGTCGGTTCGCCAAACGGGGCGTTCCGCGCGAGCGCGACGCCACCTCCTTGGCGGACTCGCGGTCGATCTCCACGCCGAGTATGGCGGCGGAGCGGCACACGATATCGGCAAGGTCCTCGATGCCGTAATAGTCGAGCCTGAACGAGATTCCAAAGCGGTCGCGGAGCGGACCGGTGAGCATGCCGGAGCGCGTGGTTGCCCCCACGAGCGTGAAGTGCGGGATGTCCAGGCGGATGGAACGCGCGGCGGGCCCCTTGCCGATCACGATGTCGAGCGAGAAGTCCTCCATCGCCGGGTAGAGGATCTCCTCGACCTGACGGTTGAGCCGGTGGATCTCGTCGATGAACAGCACGTCGCCCGGCTGCAGGTTCGTCAAGATCGCGGCGAGGTCCCCCGTCCGCGCGATGGCGGGACCGGAGGTCGTCTTGATCTGGGCCCCCATCTCGTTGGCGACCACCGCTGCGAGCGTGGTCTTTCCCAAACCGGGGGGACCGGAAAAGATCACGTGGTCGAGGCTCTCCCCACGGCTCTGAGCGGCCTCGATGAGAATCTTGAGGCTCTGCTTGATATGGTCCTGACCGCAATAGTCGTCGAGCCGCTGCGGGCGCAGGCTCCGCTCGACGTCAAGGTCGTCCGAGGTCAGCTCCCCCGTCACGAACCGCTCATTGTCCCCATGCGATCCACGTGCCGCGGGCGCATCCGCCCACAGGTCGGTCGATTCGTCTACTTCCCACATCATGCATCCATTCCCAGGCGCTTGAGGGCGGCCGCCAAAAGATCCTCGACGCGCATGTCCGCGCCGTCATACCCGGACAACGCGAGGGAGACCTCTGCGGGCGTGAAGCCCATGGAGAGCAGCGCCGCGCTCGCGTCGTCCATGGCACTGGGCGCAACCGGCCGGGCGACATCGAGCGGCAGCGGAATGGAGGCCGCGACGGCCGATCCCGCAAGACTCCTGTCCTTGGAAAAAGCACCCTTGAGCTCAAGGATCAAACGCTGCGCGGTCTTCTTGCCCACACCGGGGACCGTCGCCATGCCCTTGTCGTCCTCGGCCATGACGACGGCATACAGCTGGGGAACGCTGAACGTGGTGAGGATCGCCAAGGCGAGCTTCGCCCCCACGCCGCTCACCGCCACCAGCTTATCGAACATCGTGCGCTCGTCCTTGCTGGCGAACCCAAAGAGCGTGCACGAGTCCTCGCGCACGACCATGCGCGTGTACAAAAGGACCTCACCGCCCACCTGCGGCAGTCCCGCGGCGGTCGTGCCCGATATGCCGAGCTCGAAACCTACACCGTTGACATCGATGACCGCCATGCTCGGCGTTGCCTCGGCCACCGTGCCGTGAAGCTGAGAAATCATGCGTACGGGTTTCCCTTCTGCTGGGCGTATGCTCCGTTGGTGAGTGCCTGGGTACGGCGCAGGTGCGCATGGCAGACCGCGCACGCGAGCGCGTCCGCCGCGTGATCGGGCCTGGGGTCGTGGTCGAGGTGCAGCAGGGTTCGGACCATATACGTCACCTGGGCCTTGTCCGCCGACCCCGTACCCACCACGGCCTGCTTGATCTGCATGGGCGTGTACTCTCCCACCTCCACGCTGCACAGGGAGCAGGCGACGAGCGCCGCCCCGCGCGCATGCGCCGTGGGGATCGCAGAGCGGACGTTCGCACCGAAGTAGATGCCCTCAACGGCAGCTTCCTGAGGATGATACCTGTCGACGACCGCCGTGAGCTCGTTGGCAATGCGCCGCAGGCGGGCGGCGAGGTCCGAACCCGCAGAGGTCTCGATGCAACCGTAGGCCCGGCAGCGAACATCGCCCCGCCGCTCCTCGACAATGCCCCAGCCGGTGTTCGCCAAGCCGGGGTCTATCCCCAAGATGACCATGCGCCCCCTCTCGAAATTCGAACGTTTGTTCTACTATATCACGAGACCAAGCGGACGGCGGCGCGAATCTGCGCTCGCGTCAGTTCACGGAGAAGAACGTGAAGCCGGCGTGCGGCCCCATGCCCACGTCCGGGCCGCCCGGGGCAGACGGCCCGCCATCCGCCTCGGCCATACGCCGGAACAGCTCGCGAAGATCGCCCTCCATCTCGCGCATCTCCTCGCGCATCCGCTCCTGGCCCTCATCGCTCATCAGCTCCGCCTGTTGCTCGGGAGTCAGCCCCAGCATCTCGCCGAGCATGCCCAGGATCTCGCCGCGGGCCTGTTCGGTGCGCTCGGACCCCTTCCGCTCCAAACGATGGAACTCCGCATCGGCCAAATCGGCCGCATGCAAACGCTCCTCGCCCCGCAGACCCATGTCCGACCAGGCCAGCTGCATGGGCCACAGGCGCTCCGCGAATCCCCGGGCGGAGACGATGGGCGCCGGCGGCAGCATGCGCCGACCGCGCTCGTTTTGGCGCACGAGCATGAGGAGCAGAGCGGACGCCTCGGGCGAAACCCCCGAAAGCGGAAGATCGTCGATATCGGCGTTGCGATCGACATGCGCCTCGAGGGTCGCGTCGAGCACGGCGGGGTCGACCGTCTGCAAAAGCCGACACGCACGCTGCCCCAACGCGTCATCCACGCTGAGTTGGGCGATGGCGTCGCGTATCACCTCGGCGTAGGCCGATTTGACGGCGTCGAACCCCACCAAGCGCCCGGGCATCGTGCCCGAGGCGCACGCGCGCGTCTTGGCGAGCCACTCGAAACCCGACAGGTACACGTCGCCGAAGGGCGACAAAGCGCCCGCCGGCGCCGCGGCGATCGCGTTGGCGCGCAGGGCGTAATCGGTTTTGGTGAGCGGGGCGAGGGGCATCGCCGCGAGCTCGCGGGACGTATCGGCCACCAGCAGCGCGTCGATGCCGGCCCGCAGCGATGGCGAGACGCGAGCGGGCCTGTCGCTGTCGGCCAGAAGTGCCGAGCTCGGTGCGGTCCGCTCGACCAGGCGCATATGAAGGGACGAAGCGACCTCGCGCGCGCATGCGGCGCGTTCGGTCTCGAGAGCCTCGTCCGCGGCGGTGAGGGCATCCTCATGCCCCACCAGAAGGCCGAGCACGTTGCGGGAGCCGAGCGTATCGACGGCCAACGCCGCGAGCAGACTGCTCGGCAGATCGCCCCTAAGCGGGACCAGAACGCACCTGGACCCGTTCGCCTCGACGGCGTCGCGCAGGTGCAACCGCAGGGCCTCCCACAGCCACCTATCGCGCCTAAAGGAGGGCACCTCGTGCATCTCCAGCGCATCGACCATCATCCCGCGTCGGACGTCTTGAATGAGCAGCGCCTCTTCAAAGCACGGTGCCTGCGCCACCACGCGACCGCCGTCGTCCATCACAAAGGAGCCGCCGGTGTACACGGCGTCATCGAACCCGCCCACGGGCTCCATACAGGCAAGCCACACGCCAGCGCGTTCGACCTCCGATCTAAAGGCCCCGCCGGGCACGGCGGCGACGCCGGCCGTCTGCTCGTTGGTCACGTCGAACCCGTTGACGGCGCAATACAGGACCAGATCGCAGCCGTTTGGAATCGCGCCCATATCCCGCGCGACGTCGAACGTCACGGCGATTCTGGTACCCGAGACCTCAAATACGGGAGGGCTCCAAGGAGAGACGGGCATGGACTCGCCGTGGCGCACCATCGTGAGGCGCAAGGGAACGACGCGCCCGCCCCTGAGCAGGAACACCTCGAACAGCTGCCCCGCCTCAAGCGACAGGACCGCCGGCATCAGGCACGCGATGCCCAGCTCCTCGGCAACCTTCGAAATGCGATGAAGGCTCTTGAGCATGTCGTGCTCAAAGTCGCCGCTCTCGACAAGCGCCCCGGGCGTCACCCCGCACAAGAGCGGCGCCGGTAGGCAGAGCAGGTCGGCCCCCGCATCGTGCGCGACATGCAGCTGCCGCTCCACGCGCGAGCAAATTCCGTCAAAATCGCCAAGACGTGCGTCTATCTGAGCAAGGGCGAGTTTCATCGATGGGTCCCAGCCTTCTTGATCGCGTACCGCAGCCGAACCATGGAGTCGGTGCATCGTCGTTCGAGTATACCCCCTCGCAACACGGCGCCCCTCCATGCAACAGGGGCCCGACCCCAACAGCATGCCGTCGCCCGCAGCGACGGCGGCGCGTTGTGGGAATCAGGCCCCTGTCTTGCGCTAAGAATGGAAGGTGCGCGCCTTAGAACTCGGCCTTCCACAGGCCGTGGAGGTTGCAGTAGGCGTAGGCGATGCCGGTCTTGGCGCCACCGGCGAAGAAGGTGGTGGGAGCCTGGCCGGGCTTGAGGTAATGGATCTCCAGGCGACCGGCCGCCTCGAGCGCGATCCACTCGATGTAGTGCTCGGGCTCCATGGGATGCTCGACCTCGCCCACGGTCACGTTGAGCACATGGCCGTCGCGCTGCAGGTCGATGACGGGGACGTGCTTTTCGGTTGCGGCGTCCACGGAGTTGGCGGCGACCTCGGTGTAACCGGCCGGAGCCACCATGTCGGCGTCGACGGCGGCGAGGAACTTGCCCGTCTCGTCATTCTTGAAAAACGTTGCCATATCGATCAATCCTTTCAGACTTCGTTGCAGATACAACTAAGTATCAGTATGCCCAATTCAGCGCTGTCGTAACGCGGGGCTCCGCCGGCCTTGGCTGGATAAGCGTGCAGCCAAGTGCCGGTGCCGCCCGCGCCGGCACCCGACGGCGAACACGCTAGATCACGGTGACGCGGCCCTTGTTGCCCACGATGCCCTTGACCTCGGCGATGAGCGGAATGGAGCGCGCGTTGACGCGCGTGGGGATCTCGGCGCGCATGGTTTGACCGTCGGCCTGCTCGATGAAGAGCTCGACGCGGTCGCCGCCGGGGTTGGTGTTGAGCACCGTGGCCAAACGCGCCATGTTGGACTGCGAGAACCGCGAGCTGGGGATCATGACCTCGAACACCTTGGGACGATTGCTCTCCTCGTTCAGCACGAGCGGCTCGATCTCCTGCGCGATGATCTGATCGCCGCGGTCGGAGCGCTCGAGCTTGCCCTTCACGCGAATGAACGCATCGGAAAGCTGCGCGCCCGTCTCGGGGTCGACCTCGCCGTACAGATACCCCTCGCACTGCTTGTACGTCTTGGGGAAGATGACGACCGTCGCCTCGCCTTCCATGTCCTCGAGCGTCACGATGGCCATGGGGTCGCCGTTCTTGGTCACGCGCTTGCTCACGCTCGACACCATGCCGGCCCACCAGTACGGCTTGCCCTCGGGAATCTCCTGGTTCACCGCGTTGCCGGCAGGGCCCATCGTCTCAAAGCCCGTGTCGATCTGCGACAAGGTGAACTCGCGCGCCTTGGCGAGCGCGTACTCGTACGGGCGTAGCGGGTGGTCGGAAACGTAGATGCCCAGCACCTCCTTCTCGAAGGAGAGCTTCATGTGACGGTCCCACTCCTGACCGTCCGGCTCGGGAACGATGACCTCGAAACCGGAGCCCTCGACATCGCCGAACACGTCGAACAGCGAGGTCTGGCCCGCGGCGCGGTCCTTTTGGCGCTTCACCGCGGCATCGATGATGTTCTCGGGGTTGTCGCGGTCCACAAAATGCATGAGCTGACGGCGCGGATACCCGGTCGAGTCGAAGGCACCGCCCTTGATGAGCGCCTCGATCACGCGGCGGTTCGCCTGGCTGGCGTCCACGCGCTCCACAAAGTCGTGCAGGTTCTTGAAGGGCCCGCCCTTCTCGCGCTCGGCGATGATGGCCTCGGTCACGCCCTCGCCCACGCCGCGGATGCCGGCAAGGCCAAAGCGCACGCCCTCGGCGGTCGCCGTGAACTCGGTGCCGGACTCGTTGATGTCCGGGGGCAGGACCGCGATGCCGTCGTGACGGCAGGCCGAGACGTAGTGCACGATCTTGTCGGTCTTGCCCGTGTAGGAGGTGAGCACGGCCGCCATGTACTCGTTGGGGTAATGGGCCTTCAGCCAGGCGGTCTGCATGACCAGAATCGCGTAGCCGGCGGAGTGCGACTTGTTGAACGCGTAGGACGCGAACTCCAAAACGTCGTCCCAGATCTTCTGGGCGACCTCGCGCTTGTAGCCGTTCTTCTCGGCGCCGTTCATCCAGTGGTCGTAGATGGTCTCATCCTCGCCGTCCGACCATTTGAAGACCTGGTCGGTCAGCATCTTGATCTTCTTCTTGGCCACGGGCTTGCGGATGCGCGAGTCGGACTCGCCCTTGGAGAAGCCGCACATCTCGACCGAGATGAGCATGACCTGCTCCTGGTAGACCATAGTGCCGTACGTCTCGCCCAAGATGCCGTCGAGGCGCGGGTCGTACGAGACCGCCGGCTCCTTGCCGTTCATGCGGTTGATGTAGCTCGTGACCATGCCGGCGCCCAGGGGGCCCGGGCGGTACAGGGCGATCAGAGCGACCACGTGCTTGTACTCGGTGGGCTTCATGTTCTTGATGGTGGCCGTCATGCCGGCGGACTCGACCTGGAACACGCCGGCGGTGCGGCCGGAGCTCATGAGCTCGAAGATCTTGGGGTCGTCGAAGGGGATCGCGTCCACGTCGATGTCGATGCCGAAGTTCTTCTTGATGTTGGCCTTTGCCTTGGAGATGACCGTGAGGGTGCGCAGGCCCAGGAAGTCCATCTTGAGCAGGCCCATGTCGGCCACCGTATGGCCTTCGTACTGGGTGATCTCCACGCCGCCCTTGGTGTCGAGCTTGGTGGGCACGTGCTCGTTCACCGCGTCGCGGCAGATGAGGACCGCACACGCATGCACGCCCTCGCCGCGGGTAAGGCCCTCGATGGACAGCGCCGTGTCGATGATGCGACGGGCGTCCTCGTCCTTCTGATAGGCCTCGACCAGGTCGGGGTTATACATGTCCTCCTTGCCGGGGATCTTCTCGAGGACCTGCTTGAGCTTGACGCCCGGGTCGCCCGGCACCATCTTGGACAGGCGCTGGCCCATGTAGACGGGGTAGTCGAGCACGCGTGCGGCGTCGTTGATGGCCTGCTTGGCCTTGATGGTCGAGTAGGTGATGACGTGCGTGACCTTCTCGGGGCCGTAGAGCTGGCGGACGTGCTCCACCACCTCCAGGCGCCGCTCATCGTCGAAGTCCATATCGATATCGGGCATCTCGGTACGTTCGGGAGAGAGGAACCTCTCGAACATGAGGCCGTTCGATAGCGGGTCGAAGGTGGTGATGTCCATGGCGTACGCGACGAGCGCGCCCGCGGCCGAACCACGGCCCGGGCCGACGCCGATGCCGTTTTGCTTGGCCCAGCGCACATACTCGGCGACGATGAGGAAGTAGGCGGCAAAGCCCTTGTCGCAGATGACCTTGTACTCGAACTCGAAGCGCTCGCGGATGTCCACGCCGTTGACCGATTTGCCGTCCCAATCGTCACCGTAGCGCTTGGCGAGGCCCTCCTCGCACTCGCGCCTGAACTGGCTCTCGTGCGTCTCGCCCGGGTCGAGCAGCGGGTAGTTTGGCAGGATGATGCTGTCCCAGTCGAGCTCGACGTTGCACTTCTCGGCGATCTCGAGCGTGTTGTCGCACGCCTCGGGGCAGTACGGGAACAGCGCGCGCATCTCGTCCTCGGTCTTCATGTAGAACTCCGAGCCCTCCATGCGGATGCGGTTGGGGTCGTCGATCTTGGAGCCGGTGCCGATGCACATGATGACGTCCTGGACGGGGGCGTCGTCGCGCGTGAGGTAGTGGAAATCGTTGGTGGCGATGACCTTGACGCCCACCTGGCGGGCGATCTCGATGAGGGTCTTGGAGAGCTCCTCGTCGGTGATGCCGGAGTCGGTGGTGATGCCGTGCTCCTGAATCTCGATGTAGAAATTGCCCGGCTCGAACGTGTCGCGGAAGGTCTCCGCCCATTCGATGGCCTTGTCCATCTCACCGCGGTCGATGCACTTGGGAATGATGCCGGCGATACAAGCGGAGCTGGCGATGAGGCCCTCGCGATGACGACGCAGGTTGTCCAGCGTCACGCGCGGCTTGTAGTAGAAACCCTGCACGGCGGCCTCGGAGACCGTCTGCATGAGGTTGACGTAGCCCTTCTCGTTCTGGGCGAAGAGCACCATATGATAGAGCTCGGGCTTGCGGTCGCGCGCAAGCGTGTCGTCGGGGGTGAAATACACCTCGCAACCGAAGATGGGCTTGATGACCAGTGGAGGCTTGAGCTCGTCGATGTTGCCCTTCTCATCCCACATCGCGAGGTCCTTCATGTGCTGCTCGTAGCCGCGCGGATCGGATTCCTGATCGGGGCACTCGAGCTCGTCGCGGCGACCCTTCTCTAGGAAGGACTTGTCGTGGCTCCAGACCTTGTACTCGGGCGTGCCGTGATTCACGGCATCGCAGGCCAGGCCGAGCTCGGGCACGCCGTACATGTACCCGTGATCGGTGATGGCCACGGCGGGCATGCCGAGATCGACCGCGCGCTGGACCATGTTTTTGATGCGCGTCGCGCCGTCGAGCATGGAGTAAACGGTGTGGTTGTGCAGGTGAACGAATGCCATGTGCTGAGTCTCCCATTTGATGTGCTAAGAGTACGCAACCCCGTCCCGTCCCAAACTTCAATTTAGGGACAGTCCCTAAATTGAGGTTTGGGACGGGCACCGGAACGGGGTCCTTTCGAACGCTAACGATTCTAACCGAGCGTGCGGACAGAACGCGTGCGCGCACGTGACTCGTTCAAAGGCTCACAGCGTGTTCGGTTCGCCTTCGCCGATGAGCGCGCCGTACCGTTCGCGCACTTCCGCATCGAATTTCTGGAACTCGGGAATGTACGTCTCGATAACGACCTGGACCAAGCGACTCGCGAGCTCCGCATCGTATATATGCGTCGTATCGTTGCGGTCGCGGAGCATCTGCAACCATATTTGCTCGTCCATGCAGTCGTAGTACCGGTAGGCAGCCTTGATGATTTCACGCGGGGACCCCATGTCCGCAACGCGGTCGCCCTCGTACCTCAAAAGCTCCTTCATGAGCTTCCAGCTCAACTCAAACTGAAGGGAAAACTTCGCGATGATGCCACCTTGGACGAACTCGTTTTCGAGATCTTGGCAACCTGACAGTGCAAGCGTCTTGAGAGCCGACGCGAAGTTATCGTATTTTCTCATAGAGGACCTTCCCGTCACGCTCGATTTCCGCTCGCAGCTCGGGCGAAATACCGGCATCCAAATTGACTACATCCACATCGAGCAACGTCCACAGCTCGTTCTCGAAGCGATCGGCCAGGCGATTGAACGATGGACAGCCGGCGACGGCGATATCGAAATCGCTCTTGGGGAAATTCGTCCCTCGCGCTCGCGAGCCAAAGAGCACGAGGCGCTCGGCACCCTCCTCCTTGGCGATGGCGCGCATCTGTTCGTATATATCTTCAACTGCGACCATCGTTCGCCCCCATCCTCACGGCATCGCGCCGTCTTGACGGGCGCACGACCATTGTAACCACATGCAATCACACCACGCTCATGCCCGGCCTCAATTTAGGGACTGTCCCTAAATTGAGGTTCGGTAGCATAACTGGAAAAACTTTGCGATTTCCGGAAGTTTTTCCAGTTATGCTACCGTCCGCCCCCGCTTGGCGACCCAGAGTGCAAGATCCATGCAGCGGCAAACCAAGACAGCAACATACGCGACAACTTAACCGCCGGTTAACGAACCTGCTCGAATGTTATCGACGGCTCAATTGCGCAAGCGCGTCCAACCTGCTGAAATAACCATAGGAAGCTTCCTTTCTCCCCATTGGAACGGAAAGGACCGCCATGAACATCTCTCAAGAAATCCGAAAACGCCGTCTCGCGCTGAACATGACACAGGAACAGGTCGCGACGCGCCTGGGTGTATCCGCCCCGGCGGTCAACAAGTGGGAACGTGGCGCAAGCTATCCCGACATAACGCTTATCCCCGCCCTCGCGCGCCTGCTCAACACGGACGCCAACACGCTGCTCTCCTTTGAAGAGGGCCTTTCGCCCGAGAAGAACCTCGCCATACAACGCGAAGTCGAGCGGCGCGTCCGCGAGGAGGGTTATGACGCGGGCTTCTCCTACGCACGGGAGCAGCTGCGCGCATACCCGTCGAGCGACGAACTCGCCATCACGCTCGCAAGTTATCTCGACGAAGCGCTCATGCTCTATCAGGTCCCTGATCCCGAACGCTACCGTCCTCAAATCGAGGCGGAATATGAACGCCTTGCAAGCAGCTCGGTGAACGCGGTGCGCGATCAAGCACTCACCATGCTCGTGGCAAAAGCCATGGCACAAGAGGATTGCGGACGGGCTCAGACGCTGCTCGACCGCATTCCCGAACCCACGATCGACAAGCAGGAACAGCAAGCGGCCCTGTATATGAAGCAAGGGGATTACGAGCGCGCCGAGCGATTGTGGGAGACGCGGGTGACCAAATCTGCGGGAGCCCTCATCGCCGCCTTGAGCAATCTGTCGGAAATCGCGCTCAGGCAGGGATCGCTCGACGAAGCCAGGGACATCGCGCGCCGCGCGGAACCGATTGCGCGGGCATGCGATCTACCACGCTGGATGTCGGCGACCCTGGAGCTCGGTGCCGAGGTCGCCCAGCATGACGCCGAGGCGACGATGAGGCTCCTCGAGGAAATCGCCGCCTCCATGAAGCATATGCATGTCGACGACATCGACAGCCCGCTCCACCGCTATGTGGGGCTCACCGGTATCTCCCAGCTCTCGCAGCAGATGCTCGCCCTCATACTCGCAGAGGTCCAAACGGATGACGCCTACGCGTTCCTCCGCCAAGATCCGGCCCTCAACGAGAGGATGAGGGCCCTGATCAACAGCATGCAACCACAGGACTCGCACCCGACCTCAATTTAGGGACTGTCCCTAAATTGAGGTGCGATTAGAGGTTGTAGGTCACCACTTGGGGCTGGGTGGGGTCCGTTGGGTCGGGTTGCTCGACGCGCACGAACTTGAGCGTCACGTGGCCGTAGCCCTGCTTGTGCAGGACGTCGGCGTACACCCGGGCCTGCAGCGCGTGCTTTTCGCGCAGCTGCTCGGGCGTCTCGTCCGCATGTCCACCGGTCTTGTAGTCGATCACCAACGCATGGCCGGAATCTGACGGATCGGTGCACAGCAGGTCGATGGCGCCCTCGGCATATGCGCCGAACCGGTCGCCGAGCTCCTCCATGCCGCGGCTGTAGAACGGGACCTCGGCGCGCACGCACGGCCACCTCAGAGCCTCGGCGCGCACCTTCGATCCGCGCCAGCGATCAATCGCCGCATCAATACGCACGCGCTGCTCGGACGTACAGCCCCAATACCGACACAAAGCGTCGACCCGCTCCACGGGAACCTCGTCAGAGCCCGTCTCGATCATCCACTGGCACGCATCGTGCACCACCGAACCCAGGTTCGTGGCATCGGTGGCGTCACCCGCGTGAGCCGCCTGCGAGGAGCTGCGCTCGTGCGAGCCGGAATCCGCGGCGTCGGAGCCCTCCCCCTGCGGGGTGCCCACGGCCACATCGCGGTCCTCCGCCTCGGCATGCAGCTCACGCGAGATCGAGGAGTAGCTGTACGACGCGCGCGGCATGCGCTCGGCGGGCACCAGGCGGTAGTCAACCGCGGCGGGCGTCACGATGGCGACATGGCGAGGACCCGCACCCTCGCCGCCTGCAGAAAGGCCACTGCCCGCATGCACCTCTTCCGGAGACGCATCGGCATCTCCGTGAAGCCCATCCGCAGCGCCCAACAAACCGCCGCGCGCGCCTTCCGCGGTGCCTTGATACGCCCCGTGCCCAGCATGGTCACACGCGCATCCGCCATCCTCCGACACCCCATCCACGCATGCACATCCGCCGCCCTCCGGCGCTGCGCCATTCGCATCCACGCCCGCATCTGGTCCGAACTCCTCGATGGAATACGTGCGGTGCACGCCCTTCTTGGCGGGGTAGTTGAGCTCGGAGAGCGCAATGAGCTGGAAGTCTCCCTCATGGGAGTCGGGGAAGTCCAAACGACCCGCGCCCAAGTCGGGCAGGCCATCGTTGCCCTGGTCGACGGGCAGGATGCGGCTCAGGACCTCGCCCACCAGCGAGGTGGGGTGCTCGGGAACGAGTTCCGTGGCAAAGCGGACGCCAAAGGCGAGGATCGCCACCTCGCGGGCGCGCGTGATCGCCACATACAGCAGACGCGCCGCCTCCTCATAGTCGAGCAGCCGGTTCTCGCGCTTCATGTACGCAAAGGCCTCGGCCGCGCGCTCGGGCACCTCATGCGTGACATTGTCCTCATCGAGCTCCGGCACCGTGAGCATATCCGCATCGTCGGCAAGATCAAAGCGGTTGGGCAGCGCAGACCAATAGGTGCGCCCCTCGCGCTCGACCGCCTGCAGCGCGTCGCCGTCATTCGAGATGCCGTCGCACTCCGCCACGGCGACCACGGGGAACTCCAAGCCCTTGGACGCATGCACCGTCATGATGCGCACGGCGTCCTCGTCGGCGCCGTTGAGCGCCGCCGGCGATTCCTTGATATGGGCGATGTGGCTCTCATACGCGCGCGCCACCAGACGCGGGGCGAACGCGCGGCCGGCGCTCTCGCGCTCCACGATGTCGAGCGCCTTGAGCACGTTGGCGGCGACGGCGCGGTCCTGCGCCTGGCCGCTGCGCTCCAGCCGGAACAGCCATCCCGACTCGTTCACCACGTCGCGCACGATATCCGCCACGCGGTCGTTGCCGACGCGTCGCACGGCGCGCCCGAGCACCTCGCGAGCACGCGTGAGCAGCGGCAACTCGCCGAATTCCTCCATGATCTCACCGGAGAGGAACACCTGGCCGGTGAGCGTCCGCGAGTCGACGATGCCCGCCTGCGGGTCGATGTGCGTCGCCAGGGCGAGCAGCTCCGTGGCACCCAGGCAGAACATGGGCGAGGTGAGCAGCGGCATCAGGCCCTTTTGCCCGTCGTCGGGATTGGCCAGGAAGGCGAGTAGCGCCGTGATGGCGCCCACCTCGGGGGCCTGGCGAAACACCGAGGTGCCCCCCGCGACCACGCACGGCATACCCGCGGCGCGGACCGCGCGGGCGTACACGTCGGCATCGGTCAGGCGCTTCATGAGGATGACCATGTCCCCCGGCGCGAACCCCTCGCGCGCACGCAACCGCGCGAAGCGCTCCGCAATGGCCCGAGCCTTGTGCTGCGCGCGCTCCTGCGAGCTGCCGCCCGCGACGAGCACCGCCTGCCGGCGCGCGGTCGTGGGATCCACGAGTGCGCGGGCGCCCTTGCGCGTCGCCTCGCCGCAGGAATCGAGATGCAAAAAGTCGCGCCCGAGCGGGTTGCCCTCCCCGCCCTCGAAGATCTTGTCTGCATAGGCCAAGATGTCCGCATGGCTGCGGAAGTTCACATCGAGGCTGCAGCTCACGCCTTGGCCGGAGCGCTCGACTTCCTTCTTCTTGCGGCGAAAGACCGAGACGTCCGCCCCGCGGAACCGGTAGATGGACTGCTGGGCATCGCCCACGGTGCAAAGCTCGCGGCCGTCCGCGCCGCACAGCAGGCGCACCAGCTCGACCTGCTGCTGCGCGGTGTCTTGGAACTCGTCCACCATCACCATCTTGAACTTGCCCGCGAACTCGGCGCGCACGAGCGGGTTGTCCTTGAGCGCATCGTAGGCGCGGGTGAGCAGGTCGTCGTTGTCGAGCAGCGACTTCTCCGCCTTGAGGGCCTCGTACTCCGCCTGGACGTCGGCAGCGAGGTCCATCAGCTGGGACAGCGCGTCGCCCTTCATGCCCAGGTAGCTCTCCGCAAAGAACAGGGTCCGTTCGCGGCGCACCTCGGCGACGGCGGCCTTCTCGTCCTTGCCCATGCCGCGCCCGCGCAGGGAGAGCGCGTCGCAGGAGGCGAAGCACGTGCGCAGCGCCTCCATGTCGCGCGCGGAGCCCACATAGGCGTCAAGCGCGTCGAGGGCGCGCTGGGCAGCCTCGGCGTTGGCGTAGCTGGGGGCGAGCGCGATCTCGCGGTACGCCTCCATGAGCGCGACATGCGAGGGGGCCGGCCGCACCTGGCAAAACGCGCCCAGGCCGCCCACCGAGGCAGACGCGGCGGAGAGCACCTTGAACAGAATCGCCATGAGGCTCCGGGCGCTGTAGGAGCCGCTCTCGTTCTCCAGGGCAAAGGCCGCGAGCAGGTCGTCATACGCGCCGGCGCCCGTCGCGTCCTCGGCGATCGCGCGGCGCAGCACGTGCTCGACGGCGGCGCGCTTGAGGTCCTCGGCGTACTCCGCCACGCCGAACGCGGGGTCGAGGCCGAGGTCGAGCGCATGGGCCCGGATGATGCGCGAGCACATGCCGTGGATGGTCGAGATCCAGGCGTTGTCGACCTTGGCGGCTTCCGCATCCATCCCCTCGTCGATCAGCGCGGCGCGGATGCGCTCCTTGAGCTCCTCGGCGGCCTTCTCGGTGAACGTGATGGCGAGCACCTGGTCGATGCTATCCAAAAACGGCTCCGGCACCTGCGGGTCGGCCCATTGACCCTGAGGCTTCGACCCGGGGCGCAGCGCGTACATGATCCTCTGCGTGAGGGTGAACGTCTTGCCCGACCCCGCACCCGCGGAGACGAAGAGCGGCCCCTCGAGCGTCTTGACGATGCGCTCCTGTTTGGCATCAAGTTTGATCGCGGCCATTTAACGCCTCTTTTCGCACATGGTAAGCGGACAGAACGAGCAGGAATCGGATGCGGGACGCGGGGCGATCGCGCCGGACTCCAGGGCGTCGAGCTCGCGCGCGATGCCCCGCTCGACGCGCTCAAGCAGCTCGGGGAACTCCATGTCCCCATCGCGCTTGACGCGTGAGCGGCCCTTCACGCCCGGATAGGGGCACGCCTTCTTGTCGAGCGGAAACGCCGAGGGCTCGCACTCCGTCAGCGCGCTCGAGACCGCGCCTGCGATACTCGGCCCACGCAGGCCGTAGTACACCGCGCCCTGGGCCGAGCCGCCCGTCATGCGCTCGAGCGCCGTGGCGTACATGAGCGTCTGCACCTTGGGGGCCTTGTCGCGATCACGCCCGGGCAGCCAGTCGGCGGCGAGCTGCTCGCCCTCGTCCAGCTGCATGGTCGGATCGGGGCACGCCATCGCATCGACGTTCGCGCCCGTCTTGTAGTCGATGACCACGAACCGCTTGCCACTGCCCGCATCGGGCGCCACGTCGATACGGTCGATGCGGCCGCCCAAGGGCCTGCCGGCGTACGTAACGCCCTGCTTGTCGAAGGAGTACTCGAAGCGCGCGGGCTCGTAGATGGGCAGCAGGTCGGCCTCGTGGCGCACCACCTCGTGGAACTGCTCGCGCATGGCGTCCACGCGCATGCGCTCGAGCTCGTCGAGCGGCACGAGCGCGCCGCGGATGGCGCGGGGACGCTCCTCGGCGGCGTACTTGCCGTGCGTGTACTTGCCGCGCAGGTGGTCCGCGCGAACCTCGTCAAAGGCGATGTCTATCTGCTCGATGCACGCGTCGACCGTCTGGGGGCGCACGCGGACCAGGCCGCACTCCGCCAGGCGCTCGTAAAAGCGCTGCATGACGTCGTGGGAAAAGTTACCGCGCTCGATGGGGCCGAACTCCACATCCAGCCGGCGCGTGACCACGCGGCTGTTCACGAACCAGCGATACGGGCAGGCGAGGTAGTTCTCCACCTGGGAGGCGGAAAGCGTGCGGGTGAGGGGCCGCCCGTTGATGCAGCGCTGGGGCAGCAGCACGTACGGACGCAATCCCCGCGGTAAGGCGTGCTCGGGCAGGCGCGGCGCGTCATCGATGTGCGCTCCCGCGCCTCCCGCCGCGTCGGCGTTGGCAAACAGCTCCCCCTCGCCCGGCAGGCCGGCCACTTCCGTCGCGGCCCCCGCCTCGCGGGCGGCTACGCGCAGCTCGGCGTACGCGAGCGCGGGGTACAGCTCCTCGGATGCGTTGTCGCGCCCCACGTAGGCGAGCGCGGCCGCATGGCCGGCGGCCTGAAGCGCGCGGGCGAACTGATCGCGCTGGCGCTCCGCCGGCGACAGGCGCGCGCCTTCGCACCCCAGCTTTTCCGCGAGCACGGACGCGGGGGTCTCCCGCACGGCGAGCGGATAGGCATCGGCGCCGGCGTCGGCCACCAGGACCGCCGCATACGAACCCGCCTCGCTACAGGCGACGGATTCGACGCGCGCGATACGCACCGCCGCGCGCGGCGCACCCTCTCCCACCTGCGTCGCGATGGAAGCAAAGACCTTCGCGGCGCGCAGGGCAACCAGCGCGCGCTCGGGACGCACGCCAAGCTCGGCCGCGCGCTCGAGCACCTCGATGGCGCGCTGAAGGGCCGCGAACTCGATCTGCTGAGCCGCCTGCCCCTCCTCGCCAAACAAAAACGGCGCGGCGGCGGAGCACGCATCGCGCATGAGCGTCAACGCGCGCACGTACGCCCCGGCGTCGAGCGCGTCGATGACCGCCTTGAACACCACGGGGCGCACCGCGCGCTCCTGGGCCTGGGCGGCCTTGCGCTCGCGGTTGGCCTCGCGGCTCTGCCTGCTATCCAGCTCGGCGAACAGGCGTTCCTTGTCGATTGAGCGCGTCTTGCGCAGGTAGGTGTCGAGCGAGAGCGCGACGAACGGATTGCCGCCCGCGCCCGAGAAGGGCGAGCGCAGCCAGTCGACGATCTCCGGGGCCGGCCACCACGAGCTCACCTCGCGCCCGTTCAGGCGATCGAGGAAGTCGATGAGCATGAAGAACTCCTCGCCCGCGCGCGTCTCGGTAAACGGCACGAACGCCTCGGCGCTCGCCGCGACTCCCCGGGCGGCGAAGCGCGGGGCAAGCGTGCGGAACAACCCGATCGCATCCGGAGCGCCGATGGCGAGCTCGACGGGAGCGGCAAAACGTTCAGAGTCGTGCGAGGTCTCCGCCGCGGCGAGCGCCGTGGGCTTGGCGGGAGCGCCCGGCGCGTCTGGGCACGACAATCCAACGCGCGGCGCAGCATTGCCGGGAGCCGGCGAGGCGCCCTCGCAAGGGGCCGCGCCCGCAGAACTGTCCATCATGCCGTCAAGCAGTCGCACGTAGGAGGAGGCACGTGCCGTAGGACCGCTCACCTCGGCAAACGCAAGGTTCGGCATGCAGGGACCAGCTCCATCGAGCTCGGCGCAGCGCCACGCAAAACGCTTTGCGAGGTCGCGGGCAAGCGAGCGCTGGCGCCCGTTCAGCAGCACCGCGACCTCGCCCTCCCGCGCGATGGCGCCCAGCAGGCGCAGCAGGTGCTCGGGCAGCTCCGCGACCCCGCGCACCGCGACGGCGCGCGCGCAGGGCGGCACGCGCACCTCGAATTGGCTCGCCAGCTCGAACGCCGCCGATGCGGGCTCACTGAGATCCCGGGAACGCAGGGCGCCCTCATAGCATGCGAGCATCCCGAGCACGCGGCGCTCGGAATCCGAGAGGGCCGCGCGAACACGCTCGTCCGCACGGCAGGCTGCGGGCAGGCAGGTCCGCGCCGCCTCGGCGAGCATATGCACCGTACCCGGATTGTCCGTCAGCGCGACGGGGCCACGGCTCCCCTCCCCGGCGTCGATCATCGATCCGAGCACGTACGAGCACAGCAGAAGGCGGTCGGTCGAGGTCACCAGGCGGGAACCATCGCCCAGCAAGCGCCACAAGCCCTCAACCCAAGCAGCGGGCGTGAGCACATCGACGGACGTGCCCGCCCCGGCGTTCGCCAGGCCTTGCCGGCAGACCTCCATCTCGGCAAAGCTCGGCACCAGCAAGGTGGCGCGCCCATGCCGCCGCGCCATCGAGCGCACGAGCTCGACCTCCGCCGGAAGCAGCTCCGTCCCCGCATGCGTAATGTGAATGGACCCCGCCATAGCGCCTCGCCTCTCGCGTCAAATCTCCTGTGGGAATTATCCTACACGCCCGTCCGGACAACAGGTGTCAAACACATGGCGCGGAGGCGCGCACGTGATGCCGTGCGCGACATCCGACGAGCCAGGCGAATGCGTGATGCCACGTGCGACATCCGACGGGTCAGGCACGTGCGGACGATCGCGTACATGTCCGGCGCCCGCGCATCGAACTTGTGCGCGCATGCCCCCATGCACACGTCGAGCAACGGCCCGGCGACCGAACGGCGCATGTTTGGACACGAAAAAGCGGCCGGCACCACGGCCGACCGCCCTGCATACACGTTGCGGTGACGAACGCAGCGCGCCCTCGGCGCGGCCGCCCCGGCTCGCCCTCGCTATTCGGTGCCCCCGAGCTTGACGAGCACACTGCGATACCCGCCGTATTCGCCGTTGAGGGCCTTGGACACGCGGCTCACCGTGGTCGATGAGGCGCCGGTGCGAGCCTGCACCTCAACATAGGGCTCTCCCTCGTCCAAATACCGGGCGACCTGCAGGCGCTGGGCAAAATCGCAGATCTCGCGCGGCGTGCACAGATCGGTGAGGAAGGCCCGGATCTCGTCCGCACCGTCCACCAGCTGAAAGGCCTCGACGAGCTGATCGACGTCGGGGCGCTCGAACATCTTTTCTATATTCACGGTAACCACCATGCATCCCTAGGTTCACACAAGAAACGGCGCCCGTATTCCTTTAAGCGCCGATTTTATACAAACGGCAGCGCACGCACCACCGTAGTAGAGTTTAACACACCATCGCGCTAAAGTACTCCATACCCACTAGCCAGCCCCACCTCAAATGAGGGACACACCTCAAATTGGGGACAGTCCCTTTTTTGAGGTTACCAGCGTGGGAGGGTGGGGACCAGGGAGAGGCGCTCGGCGATACCCGAAGTCCAGCGCACCTCATCATCCTCGCCTATCAGCACCGCCTCGACACCTTCCAGCTCCTCCGCAAACGCGAGCCCCTCGTCCATACCGAGCATGAGCGCCGTCGTCGAGTAGCCATCGCAATCGAGCGAGCGACTCGCGATGATGGTGGCACTCGCCACATCGGTACGTACCGGCATGCCGTCTTGCGGGCTCAGGATGTGGTGGTACGTGCGCCCGCCGTGCGAGAACCGCCGCTCATGCAGGCCGCTCGTCACCACCGATCCGTAGGCGATATCCACAATCGCGCGATAGTGGGCAGGGTCTCGCGGATTGACCACGCCGATCTTCCATGGGTCGCCCGCGCGCACGGGAGGACGCGAGGCCCCATCGCCCGGTCTGCCGCCCCGCACCACCACGTTGCCGCCCAGGTTGATCACAAATCGCCCCACGCCGTGGCGCTCCAGCAGCCCGGCGAGGTCGTCGGCGATATATCCCTTGGCGACGCCGCCCAAGTCCAGCACGCACGCGGGGTCCGTTATCGCAAGCGTCGGCACCTCACCCGCGCGATCGACCTCGATGTTGTCGACCCCCACATGCGGCAAGGCGCGGGCGAGCTCCAAGGAGCTCGGGACGACCCCCTCGTGAAAATCCCATAAGCGCGTGACGGTGCCCATGGTTATGTCAAAGCACCCGCGGCTCGCGGCGCAATACGCGCGCGCGACGTCAACGAGCTCGGCAGTCTCGGGCGCCACCTCGACCGGACGTGGAGAGGCGGCGTGGGCGCGCGACACATCCGAATCTTCGCGCGTGCGGGAGAGGCGGAGCTCGAAATACCGGCACCGGTCGCGACAGGCGAGCAAGGCGGCGTCGAGGTCGGCCGCGCACTCGGTGGGATTCGATGCATCTCCACCCGCAAACATGCCGCTGCCCGAAGACATGTCGCAGCCCGCCACCGTGCCCGCGCCCGGCGTCGCCACGCCGCCACCCGCCGCAGCCATGTCGCCGCCCGCCGCAGCCGCGTCTGCCGCGCCCGCGACGCCGCGCGCACCAGGGCCATCTGGCCCCGCCGCGTCTCTCCCCAAAGGATAGGCATGGAGATGCACGTCGGTGTTGAAGATGAAGAACGAGATGACGCGCGACCCATCCTCACCGGCATACGGCTCGGCGTCCTCGATGTTTCCATATGTGTAGTGCTGCATACCGCCCCCGCGCCCTCGTTGGAAATGACCGGCCTTTGGGTAGAATGACCTGAACGGCCGAGAACCCCGGCCGCTCCCTGTACCATCTTAGCGTGCGACCCCGCCCAGCCCACGCGGCGCGGTGCCACGCAAAGGACATGCGAACCGAAAGGCCCGTCATGCGCTTTTTCCTCAACTGGCTTTTGACCGCCATCGCAATCGCCATCGCGACGTTCATCGTCCCCGGCATCGCCCCGTTCGGCCCGGCGGACCCCTGGCTGAGCTTCGCCTTTGTCGGGCTGTTCCTAGGCTTGGTCAATTCGCTGGTCAAGCCTCTCATCACGGTCATTTCGCTGCCGCTCACCTGCCTCACCGTGGGGCTCTTCCAACTGGTGGTGAACAGCTTCATGCTCGAGCTCGCCAGCTGGCTCTCGGTCAACCTGCTCGGCTCCGGCATTTCCATCAGCGGCTTTGGCGCGGCCCTCATGGGTAGCATCATCGTGAGCATCATGTGCACCATCTTGGGCGTGGCCACGAGCGACTAGGGTGCCGACGTAGCGGCCAGCACGCCGCCGCACCTCGACCCACGGGACCCCGACCGATGGGGCCTCGACCAGCAGGGCCGCGAACAGCAGACGCACAGGCGCGCGGGCACGCAGCACCCGGAACCGCGTATCACGCATCACGCTGACCGGAACCTTCGTCCTTTAGCTACGCCTGTTGAGGACCCTTGCCCTTTGCAAGAACGTCCTCGCACATCAGATCGGCGATGGTGACGCCATCGAGATACTCCGCGATCATGCGGTCGAGCTCCGTCCACACGCGGACCGTCCGGCATGTCGCCGCGCGCTCGCAGGTGTTGTGCGGGCCGTTCAGGCAGGAAACGGGCGAAAGCGACCCCTCGGTCAGACGCAGTATCTCGCCCAACGTGAACTCCTCGGGCTCGCGCGTCAGACAATACCCACCGCCCTTCCCTCGCAGGCCGGAAAGCATGCCGTGGCGCACCAACGTGGAGAGGATGTTCTCAAGATATTTCTCGGATATATCCTGACGGACGGCGATCTGCCGGAGCGGAATCCTGCCCTCCTCGCGGTGTTCTGCCAAATCGACCATGACCCGCAGGGCGTAGCGGCCCTTTGTGGATACCAACATGATGTCCGTGCTCCCTTCATATTGGTTCGACACCCGAAGCATAGCAGATAACCCCCTATCTCCGGTAGGGAGATTGCCCTTGCGCCAGCTAAGGGCACGAAAGGCGTTCCCTATGTTTCAAGACGGTTACCTATAACCTACTAACTAGGTATGGTTTATGATGTCACGCATTCACGAACTGCGAGTATCATGAAAGCAATCGACCGCGCGAATAAGGAGTCCATCATGAGCGCTGTGTACACATCCGTCGACCAACTCATCGGCAAGACGCCCCTCCTCGAGCTCGCGGGGCTCGAGCGCGAACTCGACCTCAAAGCCCGTGTGCTCGTCAAACTCGAGCGCCAGAATCCCGCCGGCTCCGTCAAGGATCGCGTGGCGCTCAACATGCTGAACGAGGCCGAGGCAGCGGGCCTCATCGCACCGCACGACGGCTACACCATCATAGAGCCCACGAGTGGCAATACCGGCGTGGGCCTCGCCGCGCTGGCCGCCGCCCGCGGATACCGTCTCGTCATCACCATGCCGGAGACCATGAGTGCCGAGCGCCGCGCCCTCTTGGCCGCCTACGGTGCCGAGCTCGTCCTCACCCCGGGCTCCGCGGGCATGAAGGGCGCTATCGCACGCGCCGAAGAGCTGGCGGCAGCCACGCCGAAGAGCTGGATCGCCGGCCAGTTCACCAACCCCTCGAACCCCGCCGCCCATGAGGCCACGACCGGCCCCGAGATCTGGGAGGACACCGATGGGGCGGTCGACATCTTCGTCGCGGGCGTGGGCACCGGCGGTACCATCACCGGCGTGGGTCGCTACCTCAAGTCCCAAAACCCCGCCGTCCGCGTCGTCGCCGTCGAGCCCGCGAGCTCGCCGGTCCTCTCGGGCGGCGCGGCGGGCCCGCACGCCATCCAGGGCATCGGCGCGGGCTTCGTGCCCGAGGTGCTCGACACCGCCATCTACGACGAGGTCATCACGGTTGAGAACGAGGATGCGCTTGCGACGGGCCGCGCCCTCGCGCGCAAGGCGGGCGTGCTGGCAGGCATTTCCTCCGGCGCCGCCGTATGGGCAGCCTTCGAGCTCGCAAAGCGTCCCGAAAATGCGGGAAAGACCATTGTCGCCCTCCTGCCCGACACGGGCGAGCGCTACCTCTCCACGGCACTCTTCGCCGAGTAGGCAGCCGCGCCCGCACTCATACCGACCATCCGAACACCGAGGAGCCCCATGACCCGTAAGCGCGTACTCGTCGCCATGAGCGGCGGCGTCGACTCGAGCGTCACCGCCTTCCTGCTCAAGGGGCAGGGGTACGAATGCCTCGGCGCGACCATGCTGCTGCACGGCGACACCGCACCGGGGGCGTGCGGAAGCGGCTCGGACGCCGATGACGCCGCCGCCATCGCCCACCGCCTGGGTTTTCCCCACGAGGTCATCGACATGCGCACGGCCTTCGAACAGCACGTGGTAGAAAAGTTCGTGCGCACGTATGAGGCAGGGCGGACACCCAACCCCTGCATCGACTGCAACCGACATATGAAGTTCGGAGCGCTCCTGGCACATGCCCGCGAGCGCGGTTGCGATTACATCGCCACGGGGCATTACGCGCAGATCGGCGCGCTCGACCATGCCCCGTACGCCAACATCCCCCCAACCGAGGCGAACCTGCTCACCGCCATCGTCAATCGACACGACGGGCCGGAGGCCGTGCGCGCGCTTTCCTGTGCGCTCGACCCCTCGAAGGACCAGAGCTATGTCCTGTACTCGCTCACGCAGGAGCGCCTCGCACGGGTGCTGTTGCCGCTCGGGGGTCTCTTCAAGGAGCGCGATGTACGTCGCATCGCGCACGAGCAGGGCTTCGAGAACGCCGGCAAGCGCGACAGCCAGGGCATCTGTTTCGTGCCCAACAACGACTTCGCCACCTACATCGAGCAGCGCAACGGCACGCCCTTGCCCGAGGGCGACATCGTGAACACGGACGGCGAGGTGCTGGGGCGCCACCATGGCGCCATCCGCTACACCGTGGGCCAGCGCAAGGGACTGGGCGTGGCGTGCGCGCACCCCGTCTACGTGACGGGCGTCGACGCCGCAGCGAATACCGTCACCCTGGGCGAGGTCGAGGACCTCATGGCAAATGGGCTCGTGGCCGACGACTGGATTTGGAGTGCACCTGCTTACGTCATGAACGATCTACTGGACGAAGCGGGCGAGACGGGCCTTTCCGTGCGCGCCAAGATCCGCTACCGCCACCCCGCCCAACCCGCGCGCCTGCGCCGGGCGGCGAGCAGCGGCGATGCCGCGTTCGAGCTCGTCTTCGACGAACCGGAGCGCGGCATCGCCCCCGGCCAAGCCGTCGTGGTCTATGCCGGCGACGTCGTCTTGGGCGGCGGCACCGCGGTGCGCGCGATCAAGTAGCCCGTGCGCGCGGATCGCATGCCTCGATTGCGGGGATGCCCACGGCGTCCTCGAGCCTGTTGAACCCCTTCTCGTCCAACGTGGACAGGTGGGGCTGGACCATCTCGGCCAACGCGGCCCCGAATCCCGCGATATCCGCAAAACGCGTCCATTCACCCTCGCGGAAATATCAGTCGACCTCGGACACGCTCCCGCGCTCGATGATCTGCGCAAAAGCCGCGATGAGACGCGATTGACGCCCATCGCAAACCCCTTCCCGACCGCACGGCTGCACCGCGGTCGATCGCGCGAACTCTACTCCCCCGTCGTCTCGCACTCCCCCGCAGCCTCGCGGTCGGTGAACATCATGAAGAACGCCGCGAGCAGCAGCAGCGAGCAGATGCCGATGGCGGACAGGCCGAAACGCTCGAGGCACCAATTGCCCAGCACGGCGCCGCACACGAACACGGCGATGACACCGAAGTACAGGACCCCGTTCATGAGGAACCCCCGCTGGTGTGTGATGATGTAGTCGTCGACGTTCTGCAGGGCGCTGCGCAGGTTGCCGATGCACATAGTGGTGGCGGTGCCGCGCCCGTGGATCTTGCGGAAGCTCTCGACCTGCATCCCGCAGGCAAGCGAGGTGAGACCGTTGGCGAGCATGTTGTGCTCGGGGGGCAGCAGGCCGACACCGAGCAAGATGAGGGCCTCGGTCAAAACCGTGAGCTGACGCCAATGCATGACGCTCGCGAAGCGCTCGTGCACGAGGTCGCTCACCATGATGCCGACGGAGAAGCACAGGACCGGAAGCAGGTAGCGCATGGCGAGGGAGGGATCGCCCTCTGAAAGGTGCACACCCACGAGCAGGATGTTTCCCGTCTGGGCGTTGGCGAACACGCCGTCGCGGCCGACGTAGGAGTAGACATCCATGAATCCGCCGACCAACGCCAAGATGATGCCGAGCTCGATCGACTCGGAAACCTGCTTTGCGCGTTGCATGCACCCTCCCTCTCGAATATGCCGTCAGTGCAACTCCCTACAGCATATGCCATGACGCGAACGCCACCCCACCTCAATTTAGGGACTGTCCCTAAATTAAAGTTCTAAATTGAGGTTGACAGCCCTAATCCTCTTCGACGCCTAAAAACACCTGTGTGCGAGGGTAGTAAAGCACCGTCGACCCAGCCTCGGCGCTGGTGAGCTCGGAAAGGACTCGCGGCCAATCGCCGCGCTTGACCGAAATGTGCGCAACGGGGGTGCTGTCGCCCACGTGCTCGAACAAATCGACCTCGTATTCGTCGGGCGTGAACGAGGGAACGCGGCCGCTGCCGTTACGATCGAGAGCCTCCTCGTACGAGGCGACGCGAACGCCCTGCGGACCGTCTTGCGCATCTCCCGCAACATCGGACAAGGTGGTACACGCAATGAACAAGCCCAGGCACGTCAGAGCGATGAACATGACATTGACGAGCACTGACGACAGGGAAAAGCCTTTGCACGACCCCTCGTTCGACCCCATGTTGACATAGATGCCAAAGCAGCCAAAACTCAGGCCAAACAACAAGCCTGAGACCCCATTGACGCCATGACGGAAAAGCCCCGCGTCCCCCGTGGATGGGCCGATGAACGCATAGAGCATGCCCAAAGCCCCAAGGAGCAGTAACGACACGCTCGCGTTGCGCACTGCCAGATCGCGCTTTGCCTGCCTTTGGGAGCGTGCCATCGGCTCTCCTTTTCAACGTGGGCCAACATGCAAAGCAGCATATCAAAACCACACGCAGAAACGGGCGACCTCAGATTGGGTGCCTCGACCTCAGATTGGGGACAGACCCTAAATTAAGGTTGACAGGCACGCAAATCGGTCTACACTAGCCTGCGATTCTTCCAGAAGGCCTCGGCCGCGACATTGAGGGAGGTGCGTCATGGATCACCCCGCCAGTAGCTGCGCCCCGCAGACGGCAAAGCCCCGATTGCGCCATGACGGCACCGGTCGCGCAGCGGGCATCGGAGACAACTGACGAGCAACGCACACGAGCGCTTCTCGCGAGAACCGAGAGGCCTCTACCGACAGCGCCCCGTCAGCAGACGAGAGCGGACACATGCCCCTCGCGTCCGATCCGCACACCCGCGACTACGCACCCGCCGCCATGAGGTTCCGCTCGCCAATGGAATCAGCCGCCGAGCTCCGCGAGAGTTAACTCTCGGTGCCTGAAAGTGCCAAAAACGGCTCATATGCGCTTCGAAAGTAAACTCTCGACGCTTTTCCCAGCCTGAGCCCCAGCGCAACGCCACGCACGCCTTGCATCGCCGCTCTGCATGGGCGCATCTCCTTTGCAGCCAGACAACCCGCCCGGACCCACCGGGCACGACGTCAAGGAGGTGCCTCATGATCTGGATGAAGCACATCGACAACCCGAACGCCCCGACGACCGGCAAGGCCAACGTCGCCGCCGGCGCCGCACCGGCCCCGACCGCCCACACAACACAGGCCCGCGCGCGCCGCGGCATCCGCCGTGTGCTGGGCAGCGTGGGCGCACACGCCCGCCACAACACGAGCGCGCACGCCGCGGCCGCGCGCACCTCGGGCCTCGACCCCGAAATCGCACGCATCGGCGCACTCAGCGCCGCCGAGGTCATGGAGCTGCTCGGCACGGGCCCGCACGGCCTCACCGAGCAGCAGGCGCGTCGCGTCCGCTCCGTGTACGGCGCCAACATCATCGCGCCCGAGACGCACGACCCGCTGACCGCCCGCCTCTCCCGCGCCTTCTTCACGCCGTTCACCCTCATCTTGCTCGCGCTCGCCGCGATCTCGCTCTACACCAACGTCTACCTCGCCTCCCCCGGTAAAGCCGACCCCTCGACCGCCATCATCATCGGCGTCATGGTGCTCATCTCCGGAGGCATCTCGTTTTGGCAGGACACGCGCGGCGCGGCGGCGGCCGACGCGCTCAAGAGCCTCGTCACCATCACCTGCCGCTGCGTGCGCGCCGACACGGGCGCGGCGGAGATCCCGCTGTCCGACGTGGTGCCCGGCGACCTCATCGAGCTCGCCGCGGGCGACATCATCCCCGCCGACCTGCGCATCGTCTCGGCCAAGGACCTCTTCCTCACGCAGGCGGCGCTCACCGGCGAGTCGGACCCCGTGGAAAAGACGGCCGCTCCCGTCGAACCGCCGCGCGACCGCACCCTCACCATCGACGACTGCGCGAACTTCGCCTTCGCCGGCACCACCGTGCAAAGCGGCTCGGGCACGGGCGTCGTCGTGACCACGGGCGCACGCACCTACCTGGGAGGCATCGCGAGCGAGCTCGACGCGCGGCCCACCGCCACGAGCTTCGACGTGGGCGTGGCGTCCGTCTCGCGCGTGCTCGTGGGGTTCATGCTCGTCATGTGCCCCATCGTGTTCGTGCTCTGCGGCCTCACCAAGGGCGACTGGCTCGACGCGCTGCTGTTCTCCATCTCCGTCGCCGTGGGCATCACCCCGCAGATGCTGCCCGTCATCGTGACGACCTGCCTCGCGCGCGGCGCCGAGGCCATGCGCGCGCACGACGTGGTGGTCAAGGAGATCTCGTCCATCCAGAATTTGGGCGCCATGGACGTGCTGTGCTGTGACAAGACGGGCACCCTCACGCGCGACAAGATCGTGCTCGAACGCCATCTGGACGTGTTGGGTGCGCCGAGCGACCGCGTGCTGCGCCACGCCTACCTCAACAGCCTGTTCCAGACGGGCCTGCGCAACCTCATGGACGAGGCGATCATCGAGCGCGCCGAGGCCCTTGCCGCAGGCGGGCCGAGCATGGACGCCCGAGCGAGCGAGGCCAGGAAGCGCAGCGATTCCGAAGCCGCCCCGATGCACGCAGCCGAAACGAACGCCGGCGCAACCGTCAGGAACTCCTCACCGCAAGCGCCGGAGTCCGTCTCCGCAGGCGATAACGCGGCCCACAATCGCTCTTCGCTGGAAACATCTCCAATCGCAGCGGGCGCCGGCGCTCTCGGCACGCGCATCTCCCCCGAGGCCGCAGCGATCGCCGCCGCGCGCAACCAGTGGCGTCTGACAGACGAGATCCCCTTCGACTTCGACCGCCGGCGCATGAGCGTGGTGGTCGAGGACGGCTCGGGCAAACGTCAGCTCATCACCAAGGGCGCCGTCGAGGAGATGCTCGGCGTGTGCAGCGAGGTCGAGGTGGGTGCCGAGGTTCTGCCGCTCACGCCGGAGCTCGCCGCGCAGGTGCTCGACCGCGTGCGCCGCCTCAACGAGCGCGGCATGCGCGTGGTGGGCGTGGCGCAGAAGAACGACGTGCCGGCGCGCGACCTCACCGCCGATGACGAGCGCGACATGACGCTCATCGGCTACCTGGCGTTTCTCGATCCGCCCAAGGCGAGCGCCAAGTCCGCGGTGCAGGAGCTCGGCGGCCTGGGCGTGAGCGTCAAGGTCCTCACCGGCGATAACGCCGCTGTCGCCGCCACCGTCTGCGAGCAGGTGGGCATCGACGCCCGCGACATGCTCACCGGCACCGACATCGATGCGCTCACCGACGCCGAGCTGGCCGAGCGCGCCGAGCGCACGGGGCTCTTCGCCAAGCTCTCTCCCCTGCAGAAGGCCCGCATCGTTCGCGTGCTGCGCGAGCGTGGAGGGCACACGGTGGGCTTTATGGGCGACGGCATCAACGACGCGGCGGCCATGCGCGCGAGCGACTGCGGCATCTCGGTGGACACCGCGGTCGACGTGGCCAAGGAGTCGGCCGACATCATCCTGCTCAAAAAGGACCTCACCGTGCTCGCGCGCGGCATCGTGGAGGGCCGCCGCACCTACGGCAACACCATCAAGTACATCAAGACCACGGCGAGCTCCAACTTCGGAAACGTCCTTTCCGTGCTGGCTGCCGCGGCGTTTTTGCCGTTTTTGCCCATGAGCGCCCTGCAGCTGCTCCTGCTGGGCATGGCGTACACCGTGAGCTGCGTGGCGCTGCCCTGGGATCGGGTGGACAGCTCGTTCTTGGCACGGCCGCGCACCTGGGACGCGCGCGGCATCGTGAGCTTCATGCTGGGGCTCGGCCCCGTGAGCTCAGTCTTCGACATCCTCACCTTTGCCGCCCTGTTCTGGATCGTGTGCCCGCTCGTGGTAGGTGCGCCATGGGAGGCGCTCGCCACCCCCGACCAGCGCGCGCTGTTCGCGCTCGTGTTCCAGACCGGCTGGTTCGTCGAGTCCATGTGGACACAGACCCTGGTGATCCACCTGCTGCGCACCGAGCGCCTGCCGTTTGTCCAGAGCAGGCCCGCCGCCTCGCTCACGCTGCTCACCGCGCTGGGCGTGGGCGCCGTCACCCTCATGCCGTACGTGCCCGGTGTGCGCGAGGCGCTCGGCCTCGTGCCGCTGCCGGCTGCGTTCTTTGGCGTGCTCGCCGCGATGATGGCGGGCTACCTGCTGTTCACGAGCATCGCCAAGGCGTGGTACGTCCGTGCTCACGGGGAGCTGCTGTAACGAACGCGCGCACATGCCGCGCCGCACGCGGCGCACGCGCCCCCGGGCGCGCAAAACCTGCTACCATGCTGCCCAGTCAACGTCTCGAAAGGACCCCTCATGCAAACTGTCATCTTCGACATGGACGGCACGCTCATCGACACCGAGCGCGTGAGCCAATCCTCCTGGTGTCGCGCGGCGAGCGACCTTGGCATCACGCTCTCCAGCGAGATCCTGCACGCCTTTGTGGGCTGCAGCATCCCCAACGCCAAGGAGATCATCAACGCCGAGTTTGGCGACCCCGACCTCACGGAGCGCCTCTTCGAGCACCAGGCGGGCATCTTCATGGAGGCCATGGAGCGCGACCTCGAGCTCAAGCCCGGTGCCGCCGAGGCCATCGCGGCCGCCAAGGAGCGCGGCCTTGGCGTCGCGCTCGCCACCTCGAGCGGGCGCGAGTACTCCATCAACAACATGACGCGCTTTGGTCTCATGGACTCCTTCGACGTCACCGTGTTCAAGGAGGACATCGAGAACCACAAGCCCGCGCCCGACGTGTACCTCGTCGCCGCCGAGCGCCTGGGCGTCGACCCCGCACAGTGCATCGCCGTCGAGGACTCCTTCAACGGCGTGCGCGCCGGCGCCGCCGCGGGCATGCACGTGGTGATGGTCCCCGACTATAACGAGCCCACGGACGAGATCCGCGAGCTCTGCGCCGAGGTGCTGCCGTCGCTCACCGAGCTTCCCGCCGCACTCGACCGCCTGATGTAGCACGTACCGGCCTCCCGCCCGCACCTCACCGAAACGCGGGCGGGAGGCGCGTATTCCTGCAGCGAGGTTATCGACGACCTGAGCGGCGGATGGCGGCAGGAAACCTTTGCGTTTTACGAGTTCAGCATCGACCAGCCGAGCGGACGCGGCGCGGTACTCACGCCCATCACGTACGAGGTGACCCTGTACAAGAACGGCGAGTCCGTCAAGCATCGCCGGGCGGACGCGCGCCTCTCCGTCAACGCCGCCGACTGGCCGCAAGTCGCGGCCGTCCTAGACGAGCCCATGGCGGAGGTGCGCTGGTACCCCAAGACGCGCACCCTCGTGGGGGCGCGCGGCATCGTCGGGCGGAACCACGCCGGCGATACGATCGACTAGAAAGTGGGGCGAGCCATGGGACCCTCAAAGCGCAGCGCCGGACCAAAGGACGATATCGCCGCGAATGCCGCGCCGCCCCACGGCACACCCCTCCCCAACGC